>Ga0207655_1000390_pt1 | contig 61299 bp, 50 predicted proteins | sample KBSM44metaG_FD_184398 | JGI IMG/M metagenome (GOLD analysis project Ga0207655, IMG submission 184398) | Miscanthus rhizosphere microbial communities from Kellogg Biological Station, Michigan, USA - KBS M4-4 metaG (SPAdes) (version 2) | ecosystem: Host-associated > Plants > Roots > Rhizosphere >...
ACGGAACCCCCAATCACCCCCCTCTGACCAACTTGATTTCAATCAAGGGCTACCCGCCATCACCGCACCTACCATCGGTCCCATCTTCAGCGTCGTCAACAAAGGGATCCCATGGCCCGCTCCTCGCACCTGACACTCCACTGGCTGGTCATGTCGGTGCTGCTCATCCTCTTCACCAGCGCCCACGCCCAATCCTACGGCGCGATCGAACAGCAACGCATCGACAAAACCTTCCCCCAGCACGACGCCGTCTCCGCCCCCGAAGGCAAGTTCAACGTCCGCACCATCACCCAAGCCAACACCCCCATCGGCTACGTATTCCAGAGCCTGGATGTGATGGCGATCCCCGCCTACTCAGGCAAACCCATCAATACCCAGGTGATCCTCGACACCGCCGGCATCATCCGTGACGCCTACGTACTGGAACACCACGAACCCATCCTGTTGATCGGCATCCCCGAGGTCAAACTCCACGACTTCACCGGCCACTATGCCGGCGTCGACGTGCGTCAACGCGTCGTGGTGGGGCGCTCCAGTGACCCCAAGGCCGTGACGGTGGATGCGATTGCCGGCGCCACGGTCACCGCGATGGTGGTCAACGAAGTGGTCATGCGCGCGGCCCATGAAGTGGCGGTCTCGCTCAAGTTGATCGACGGCAAGGCCGCGACCCCACAGAAAGCCGCGCTGATCCGCACCGATCAATTTGCCCCCGCCACCTGGGAGCAGTTGACCGGCAATGGCGCGATTCGCCGCCTGCTCTTGACCCGTGGCCAGGTTGACGCCGCCTTCAAGGACACCGCCGCCGAAGCGGGGGAGGCTGGCGATGAGACTTTCATCGATCTCTATGTGGCCGACATCAACCCGCCGAGTATCGGCCGTAACCTGTTGGGGGATGCGCACTACGCCACGTTGATGCAGGCGCTCAAGCCGGGTGAGCAGGCCATCGCCGTGCTGGGCCGTGGGCTGTTTTCGTTCAAGGGCTCGGGTTATGTGCGAGGCGGTATTTTCGATCGGGTGCAGTTGCGCCAGTTCGGCAATGTGATCAGCTTTCGCGACCTCGACCACCGGCGCATCGATGATGCCTACGCCGCGGGCATGCCGGACTTCACCGAGATGTCGGTGTTTATTGTGCGGGCACAGGCGGCGTTCGACCCCGGTTCGCCCTGGACCCTGGAGTTGCTGGTGCGGCGCCAGACCGGGCCGGTCAGTGGCACCTTCAGCAGCTTCGAATTGCCTTACCAGCTGCCGGAACAATACCTGGAACGGCTACCGCCCACCGCCGAGGAACAAGCGGCGATCGATGAAGCCAACCGCCCGTTGTGGCTGAGCATCTGGTACCAGAAACAAACCCAGGTGCTGGTGCTCGGTGTTGCGTTGGTGCTGCTCACAGTGATCCTGTTCCTGCAAGACAGCCTGGCGCGTCGCCCGCGTCTATTGCACTGGCTGCGTCGCGGCTACCTGGTATTTACCGTGGGGTTTATCGGTTGGTACGCGTTGGGGCAGCTGTCGGTGGTCAATGTGCTGACCTTCGTGCATGCACTGGCCCAGGACTTTCGCTGGGAACTGTTCCTCACCGACCCGCTGATCTTCATGCTCTGGGTGTTCACCGCCGCCAGTATCCTGCTGTGGGGACGCGGCGTGTTCTGTGGCTGGTTGTGCCCATTCGGCGCCTTGCAAGAACTGCTCAACGAAGCCGCCCGCCGCCTGAAGATCCGCCAGTTCGAATTGCCCTTCGCGGTGCATGAGCGGCTATGGGCGATCAAGTACCTGATCCTGCTGGTGCTGTTCGGCCTGTCGCTGGAGTCCATGGCCACCGCCGAACGTTTTGCCGAAGTGGAGCCGTTCAAGACCGCCATCACCCTCAAGTTCGACCGCCAGTGGTGGTTCGTGCTCTACGCCGTGGCATTGCTGGTGATCAACCTGTTCACGCGCAAAGTCTACTGCCGTTACCTGTGCCCCCTCGGCGCCGCCCTGGCGATCCCGAGCAAATTCCGCCTGTTCGACTGGCTCAAGCGCCGCCAGGAATGCGGCAACCCCTGCCAGCTGTGCGCCAAGGAATGTGAGATCCAGGCCATCCACCCGGACGGCCATATCAACGCCAATGAATGCCACTACTGCCTCGACTGCCAGATGACCTGGCACAACGAAAACAAGTGCCCGCCGCTGATCAACAAGCGCAAGAAGCGCAACAAGGCGGCCCCCGTACAGATTCCCGTAGTGCAGATAAATCCCAACCCTTGAAGGAGCGACCCATGAACGATACAGACGACAACCATGACGGCCTGACCCGGCGCAGTTTCCTCGGTACGGGGGCGGTGACCGGGGCAGTATTGGCCGGGGCTTCGGCCCTTGGCAGCGCGGTGTTCACGCGTGAATCCTTTGCCGCGGCGGCCAAGGATGCCAAGTCGAAAATCCATGTGGAGCCCGGTCAGTTGGACGACTACTACGGCTTCTGGAGTGGCGGCCACCAGGGCGAAGTGCGGGTGTTGGGCATTCCATCGATGCGCGAGCTGATGCGTATCCCGGTGTTCAATATCGACTCGGCCACCGGTTGGGGCCTGACCAACGAGAGCAAGCGCATCCTGGGGGAGGGCGCCAAGTACGCCAACGGCGATTGCCACCACCCGCACCTGTCCACCACCGACGGCAAGTACGACGGCAAGTACCTGTTCATCAACGACAAGGCCAACACCCGGGTGGCGCGTATCCGCCTGGACATCATGAAGTGCGACAAGATCCTCACCGTACCGAATGCCCAGGCCATCCACGGCCTGCGCCTGCAAAAAGTGCCCTACACCAAGTACGTGTTCTGCAACGCCGAGTTCATCATTCCGCACCCCAATGACGGCAAGAATTTCGACCTGAAAGACCGCAACGCCTTCACCATGTTCAACGCCATCGACGCCGAGAAAATGGAAATGGCCTTCCAGGTGATCGTCGACGGCAACCTCGATAATGCCGATATGGACTACACCGGCAAATACGCAGCCGCCACCTGCTACAACTCGGAAAAGGCCACCGACCTCGCCGGCATGATGCGCAACGAGCGCGACTGGGTGGTGGTGTTCAACATTCCGCGCATCGAAGCGGCGATCAAGGCCGGCAAGTTCATCAGTGTGGACGGCGCCAAGGTGCCGGTGGTGGACGGGCGCAAATCCGAGGACGGCAAGGACAGCGAGTTCACCCGTTACATCCCGGTGCCGAAGAACCCCCACGGTTGCAACACCTCGCCGGATGGCAAGTACTTCATCGCCAACGGCAAGCTGTCGCCCACCTGCACCATCATTGCCATCGACAAGCTCGACGACCTGTTCAGCGGCAAGATCGCCGACCCGCGCGGTGTGGTGGTCGGTGAGCCGGAACTGGGCCTGGGCCCGCTGCACACCACTTACGATGGGCGCGGCTTTGCCTACACCACGCTGTTTATCGACAGCCAGGTGGTCAAGTGGAACATCGCCGAAGCCATCCGCGCCTACGGCGGCGAGAAGGTCAACTACATCAAGCAGAAGCTCGATGTGCAGTACCAGCCGGGCCACAACCATGCGTCGCTGACCGAAACCCGCGACGCCGACGGCCAGTGGCTGGTGGTGCTGAGCAAGTTCTCCAAGGACCGCTTCCTGCCCACCGGCCCGTTGCACCCGGAGAACGACCAGTTGATCGACATCTCCGGCGACGAGATGAAACTGGTCCACGACGGCCCGGCCTTTGCCGAACCCCATGACTGCGTGATGGCGCGCCGCGACCAGATCAAGACCAGGACCATCTGGGACCGCAACGATCCATTCTTCGCCGAAACCGTGGCCATCGCCGCCAAGGACGGGATCAAGCTGGAAACCGATAACAAGGTGATTCGCGACGGCAACAAGGTGCGCGTGTACATGACCTCGATGGCCCCGGCCTACGGCCTGGGGGAATTCACCGTCAAGCAGGGCAATGAAGTCACCGTGACCATCACCAATATCGACATGATCGAGGACGTGACCCATGGCTTTGTCATGGTCAACCACGGCGTGAGCATGGAGATCAGCCCACAGCAGACTTCCTCCATCACCTTCATCGCCGATAAGCCGGGGCTGCATTGGTACTACTGCAGTTGGTTCTGCCATGCCCTGCATATGGAGATGGTGGGGCGGATGAAGGTCGAGCACGCCTGACCAAGGCACACCGCAGGACAAAGGTGGGAGGTGGGCTTGCTCCGATGGGGGTGTATCCGTTGATGCATCCGTGGCTGATTCACCGCCATCGGGAGCAAGTCGAATCGTCGCACCGCCCCTCCCACATTGGACTGCATTCAGTTTAAGGACATCACTGTGGCTCGATCACTCATCACCTTGATAGGGCTCGCACTGCTCTCGTTCGGGGTGAACGCTGCCGTACGTCCCATCACCGACTTGCCCCTGCAAGCCGACGGCCCCGACCGCTGGCGCCTGCCTGCCGGCGAATACCGGGGCGCGTTCCGCATCGACCAACCGCTGCAATTGACCTGCGCGCCCGGCGCCGTGTTCCAGGCTGAAGGGCAGGGCAACGGCCTGCTCATCGGCGCGCCGGATGTCAGCGTCGAGGGCTGCACCTTCCTCGACTGGGGCCGTGACCTCACCGCCATGAACGCCGGCATCTTCATCCAGGCCGACGCCCAACGCGCCAAGGTGCGCGGCAACCGCCTGCAGGGCCCGGGCTTTGGCATCTGGGTCGACGGCACCGCGGACGTCAGCCTGCTCGACAACCGCATCCAGGGTGACCCCTCGATCCGCTCCCAGGACCGTGGCAACGGCATCCACCTGTATGCCGTGCACGGCGCTCGGGTCATTGATAACCAGGTGCGCGAGACCCGCGATGGCATCTACATCGACACCTCCAACGGCAACCTGCTGCAAGGCAACACCTTGCAAGACCTGCGCTACGGCATCCACTACATGTTCTCCAACGACAACCGGGTACTGGGCAACACCACCCGCCGCACACGCACCGGCTATGCCTTGATGCAAAGCCGCCAACTGACGGTGACCGGCAACCGCTCCGAACAGGACCAGAACTACGGCATCCTGATGAACTACATCACTTATTCCACCTTGCAGGACAACGTCGTTACCGATGTGCGCGACGGCTCCACCGGCGACACCATGATTGCCGGCGGCGAAGGCAAGGCGCTGTTTATCTATAACTCGCTGTTCAACCGCATCGAAGGCAACCGCTTCGCGCGCAGCGCAGTGGGCATTCACCTCACCGCCGGCTCAGAAGACAACCGCATTGCCGGCAACGCGTTTGTCGACAACCAGCGTCAGGTCAAGTACGTCGCCAGCCGCTTGCAGGAATGGTCGGCGGACGGGCGGGGCAACTACTGGAGCGACTACCTGGGCTGGGACCGCAACGGCGATGGCCTGGGTGACGTGGCCTACGAGCCCAACGACAACGTCGACCGCCTGCTGTGGCTCTACCCCCAGGTGCGCCTGTTGCTCAACAGCCCCGGCATCGAGTTGCTGCGTTGGGTGCAACGCGCGTTCCCGGTGATGAAGTCGCCGGGGGTGATGGACAGCCACCCCCTGATGCAAGCCCCCTCACATAAGGAACCTGTCTGATGAACGTGGTCGAGATCGACGGCGTCAGCCAACGCTATGGACGTGCCACGGTGCTGCACGGCCTGAACCTGAACCTGGCCCCCGGCGAAGTGCTGGGGCTGTTCGGGCATAACGGCGCGGGCAAGACCACTGCGATGAAACTGGTCCTCGGCCTGCTGCGCGCCAGTGCCGGCCAGGTGCGGGTGTTCGGCCGTGCACCGAGTGATCCCCACGTGCGCCGCTGGCTCGGTTACCTGCCGGAAAACGTCACGTTCTACCCGCAGCTCAGTGGCGTGGAGACCCTGCGCCACTTTGCCCGGCTCAAGGGCGCGCCGATGCATCAGGTCGACAGCCTGCTGGAGGACGTCGGCCTGACAGCGGCCGCCACGCGACGGGTCAAGACCTATTCCAAAGGCATGCGCCAGCGCCTGGGGTTGGCCCAGGCCCTGCTCGGCGAGCCGCGCCTGTTGCTGCTCGACGAGCCTACCGTGGGTCTCGATCCGTTCGCGACCCAAGACCTGTATCGCCTGCTCGACCGCCTGCGCGCCGCGGGGACCAGCATCATTCTGTGTTCCCACGTGCTGCCGGGGGTCGAAGCGCATATCAACCGCGCCGCGATCCTCACCCAGGGCCGCCTGCTGGCGCTGGGCAGCCTGGCACAACTGCGTGCCGAGGCCGGCTTGCCGACGTTGATCCGCGGCAGCGGTTTGCAGCGTGTCGAGGTGCTGCAAAAGCGCTGGAGCGCTGCCGGCCATGTGACCCGGCCCTGGGGCGACGAAGGGTTGCAGGTGGCGGCGTGCAACGGCAGCAAGGTGGAACTGCTGCGCCAGTTGCTGGCCGAGGACAGCCCCAGCGATGTGGAAATTCTCGCGCCTTCCCTCGAAGACCTTTACCGCCATTACATGAACAGCCACCAGATCACGGCACAGGAGGCGGCGTTATGAGCCCGGTCTGGAACATGGCGCGCAAAGAGTTCTGCGACGGCCTGCGCAACCGTTGGCTGTTGGCGATCAGCCTGTTGTTCGCGGTGCTGGCCATCGGTATTGCGTGGCTGGGGGCCGCCGCCGCCGGGCAACTGGGCTTCACCTCGATTGCCGCGACCATCGCGAGCCTGGCCAGCCTGGCGACCTTCTTGATGCCGCTGATTGCGTTGTTGCTGGCTTATGACGCCATCGTCGGCGAGGACGAAAGCGGCACCTTGTTGCTGTTGCTCACCTATCCCCTGGGACGCGGGCAAATCCTGCTGGGCAAGTTTGTCGGCCACGGGCTGATCTTGGCATTGGCCACGGTGCTCGGGTTTGGCTGCGCGATGCTTGCCATCGCGCTGTTGGTGGATGACGTCGAACTCGGCGTGCTGCTCTGGGCGTTTGGCCGTTTCATGCTGACCTCGACGTTATTGGGCTGGGTGTTTCTCGGCCTGGCCTATGCCCTGAGCAGCCGTTGCGCGGAAAAATCCACGGCTGCCGGCCTGGCCCTGGGCGTGTGGTTTTTCTTTGTGCTGGTGTTCGACCTGGCGCTGCTGGCCCTGCTGGTGGTCGGCAAGGGCCAGTTCAACCCGCAGGGGTTGCCCTGGCTGTTGCTGCTCAACCCTACCGACGTGTATCGGCTGATCAACCTGTCCGGCTTCGGCACGGGCACACAGTCCATCGGGGTCATGGCCCTGGGCACGGACCTCGACGTACCGCCGCAGGCCCTGTGGGCGTGTTTGTTGGCCTGGGTGGCCGGGCCGTTGGCGCTGGCCTATGGGATGTTTCTGCGCCGCGGCGCTTGACGATTTTTTTGACGGCTGGAGTAAGTGATATGGGTTTCAAGACACGGGTACTGGCGGCCTTGCTGGTCGGTTTGCTGCTGACGGCGTGCGATAAGGAACAGGCGTCGAGTTTCAGTGACGCGCCGGTGGCATTTCATCCCAACGATGAGTGCCACGTGTGCGGCATGGTTATCAACGAATTCCCCGGGCCCAAGGGGCAGGTGGTGGAGCGGGGCGCGGTGAAGAAATTCTGCTCCACCGCCGAAATGCTCGGCTGGTGGCTGCAACCGGAGAACCACCATGACGACGCCAAGCTGTATGTGCACGACATGGGCCGCAGCCCGTGGGACTCGCCCAATGATATGCACCTGATCGACGCCCGCAGCGCCTTTTACGTGATCGGCACCGGGCTCAAGGGGGCGATGGGCGTGGTGCTGGCCTCGTTTGCCGATGAGGCCAAGGCGCAGAAGGTCGCGGCGGACACCGGCGGGCACGTGTTGCGCTTTGCCGAGATCGACCTGGCGCTATTGCAACAGCCAGCGGGCATGGCCCACAGCGGCCATTGAGTCAGCCAGCCTGGTAGCTCATCAGTTGCTCTTCACACACGATCCGAATGGTACGCCGCTGCACCTCGATCATCCCACCTTCCACCAGCCGGTGCAGGATCCTTGAAAAGGTCTCCGGCTGGATACCCAGCTTCGACGCCACCAAGCGCTTAGGCACTTGCAAGACCACCTCGCCGCTGACGGCATCGCGCTCCTGGAACAGGAAATTGATCACCCGGCGACTGGCATTGGCCAGGGTCAGGGTGTCGATGTCCTTGAGGCGTTGGTGCAGGTGGATGCTCATGCTCGCCAGGATCGCCAGGCAGATTTTTGGCTGGTCCTCCAGGGCGCGGCGGTAATGCTGGCCTTCGATGCTGACCAGCACGCTGTCCTTGAGCGCGGTGGCGCTCACCGGATAGGCCTTGGCCTGGGTGAACAGCAGGGCTTCGGCAAAGGTCTGGCCGGGCTGGATGACTTCCACCAGGTGTTCCTGGCCTTCACCCGTGACACGGTGCAGCTTGATTTGACCGCTGACCAGCAGGAAAAAACGGTCTGCGGCATCGCCCTGGTGCATGAGTGGCGTGTGGTTGGGCAGGCGCTTCAGGCTGGCCAGGGTACAGACGTCCTGGAAGGTTTTTTCCGGGAGCTGGCTGAACAGGTGATGGCGACGAAGGGTGAGGACAATGTGGGGATGGGTGAGCATGTTTGGGCCTCCGCAATGGGGTAGCGTAGGGGGCTTGGCGCGGGGTTGATATGCCTCTGTGGGGGTACCTCTTGCGGGGGTTGTGAGCCTATGTGGGCGTGTCAGTTGATGCATCTGTGGCTGACCCACTGTATCGGGGCAAGCCCCCTCCCACATTTGGATCTGCATCCATCAGGTAAATTTCGGTTTGGTTTTGTTCTGGCTTTTGCGGTCCTGGAACCGACCGGAGTTGTGGCTGGTGTACTCGGTTAAGTGTGGGAGGGGGCTTGCCCCCGATGGCGGCCTTTGGGCCGACCATTTTTTTGGATTAGACCGGGTACATATCCGTTGCTGCGGTAACGGCGGCTGGCGGTTCCGCCCTTACGGCGGGTCACTTTGGAAAAGAGCCTGTATGGACCGGACACATGGTGGACACATGTGCGGGGACATGGTTGACACATTATGGACCATAGTCAGGTTTGCTCACGTCGATCGTTCGTAGGAAGTGATGGCAGAAAAACACGTCAAACAGTCCATCACCTTCAGTGTTGGGCCGTATTGCGATGTGATGCCCAGCCAAACCTTTGGCGATGCTGAAGTAGCGTTTCTGAAAACGAAAACGGCTGTGATAAGTCTTGGCTAATACGTCGTCCGGTCCGTACTCAAAGGTTGGTAACTGTTGCGGATAAGCCCATGGGCTGGCTCTATACCGGTCCATAGGCACCTTGTAGTCCAGCGCCTGATGGGGCCGTTGCAGGTTATAAACATCACGCCACCGATCAAATGCTGCTTGAGCTTCCTTGAGCGTGGAAAACTGACGCCCTTCAAGTACTTCGGCCTTGAGTGAGCGATGGAAACGCTCAATCTTTCCATTGGTTTGTGGGTGGTAAGGGCGGCTGAAACTGATCCGAATACCCAGACGAATCAACCAGATACTCAGCTCTGTGATTTCACCAGGGTTACGTGGAGAGCCCCAAGGCGGTCCGTTATCAACGTTGATGCGAGCCGGTAATCCGAAGCGCTGGAATACCTCGGTCAACCTTTCTTTCACCGTGGCTCCACGCTCGTTATCACAAGCTTGAATAGCCAAACTGAAACGTGAATGGTCGTCCAGTAAAGTCAGGGGATGGCATCTGCCTTCTTGCGTCGGGAAATGCCCTTTGAAATCCATCTGCCAAAGATTGTTGGGCGCCTCGTGTTCAAACCTCAGCTTTGCCTCTTGCTCCTTCGTAGTCGGCTGAATCAGCCCGTGCCGGTGCAGGACATTGGTAACGGTGCTGGGAGCAATCTGCTTTTTCAAGAGGCTGCTGATCGTGCGCCCACCCCATGCTGGATGGTCTTGTCTGAGCGCTATGACCTGCGCTTCCAGGGCCGGCGTGGTCAGCTTGGGGCTGGTAGCCGGTTTTCGGGATTTATCTTGCAGCCCTGAATGGCCGAGCGTCGCGTAGCGGTTAAGCCACTTGTAAGCCGTCTGCGGACTGATACCGAACCGTCGGCATAGTTCTCGTTTGTTGCTGCCGGGTTGCCGTGCTAAGGCAACAAACTCTTCTTTCAGGCTCATGGCATCTCTCGTGTCCCAGGGCATGATGGCTTTCCGGCGAAATTGGCTCGCCGAAAAGTGTCCACCATGTCCCCGCACACCCGTCAACCATGTGTCCGGTCCATACAGCGCTCTTCCAAAAGTGACCCGCTGTAAGAGCGGAACCCTAAGTAGCCGTTACCGCAGCAACGGATATGTACTCATTCCACTCCAACATCCTGGTCGGCCCCGAGGCCGCCATCGGGGGCAAGTCGAATCGTCGCACCGCCCCTCCCACATATAAGCCGCGGAGCATCAGTTAGATAGTCATAGGCTCCCAAGCCACCACAGGTTCAGGGCCACACCAAAGCCCTGTAGATCCCCACCCCTGGCAACCCCCCCCACTATCCATTTTCGGCACAAATGCGCAAACCCCCCACAGGGCGGAATGGAACTTGCGTAATAACCGACCCGTAAGCCTTGCAACTGAAAAAGGTTGGGTCAATGAACAACAACAATATGCTGGTGCCCACCGCCTCTGCGCTGGTTCGATCGACATTACCCTTCCAGCGTTGGCAGACGAACGACATCGATGAGCACGCTCGTAATATGGACGGTTGGCACGTTCGCTATGACCAACTATCACCGGGCCCCTTTACAGGGGAGCTGATCGAATTCCGCTCGGGCTGGATGCAACTGGCACGCGACCGCTCTAATCAGGCCATGATCAAAAGGGGAACGGCCTGGAAAGGCGCGATCACGTTCAGCTTGCCCCTGAGTGCCAGCGGCGCGCTGTATTGTTCGGGGCATCCGATCCATGAGCCTAGCCTGCTGGTCGCCCATGGCGAAAATCTTCCCGAACTGCTCACGCCACAACACTTGGATTTGCTCAGTGTGGCGATTGAAGAACAGGCGTTGGAGCATGTCCTGGAGCGTCAGGGCAGCCAGTTTCGAATTACCGATCTTCCCAAGTGTTACCGCCTGGGCAACTCATCGGTGCAACGTGAACTCATGGCGCTATTCGATGAACTGGCGGGCTGCGATCAGGGGCGTGATGCGGTGCTGGGGCATGACTCTATCCGTCGCGGCATACGCGATGCGGTGATGCTGCACTTGTTGGAATTGGTGGCGCCGGATCAAGCGCCGCCGCTCAATCCCACGGCTCGCAAAAGGATGGTCGACCGCGCCCGCGAATACGCGTTGAGTCACCTCGACGAGCCGCTGTCGATCCTCGACCTGTGCAATCACATCGGCGCCAGCCGACGCAAGCTCCAGTACTGTTTTCAGGAAACCCTGGGGATCAATCCGGTGGCTTATCTGCGTGCGCTGCGCCTCAATGCGGTGCGACGTGAACTGCGAATGAGCACCCAAGCCCATGGCGTACAGGAAGTGGCGGCGCGCTGGGGGTTCTGGCACCTGAGCCGGTTCTCCAGCGATTACCGCACGATGTTCGGCGAAAGCCCTTCACAGACCCTGCGTCGCACTCAACTCTGCTGAAAACGGATAACCGGCTCACGTCACGCGTTACTAGGATGGCCCACACCACTTGATGGGAGGGGCATTCGATGATTAACAAGAATAATGCAAGCACCGTGCGTGTGACGCTGTTTACGCTGGGACTGGTCGGTTGCTGCGCCAGTGTGCACGGCACCGAGAATGGTTCGCCGACCACGGCCGTTGGTGTCTACGATTTCGGCGCGGGGATGATGCCGCCCGCCACGCCTTTTGGGACAGTGGGGGTGCGAACAGCGTTTTACTCGACCAATGTGCAGAAAGATCGCCACGGACGTTCAGTTGACAACCATCTTTCTCTGGATGTCTTGTCCATCGCGGCCGCGTATATGCGCATGACGGATCACACCGTGCTGGGCGCTAACTATGGGTTCGGCATGGTGGTGCCATTTTTCAAGATGGACGCTTCCCTCCAGGTACCGACACCGGCCGGCCCGCTGAACCTGGAAGCCGATCCGTTTCGATTGGCCGACGTGCAATTTCTACCGGTGATCCTGCAATGGAATCTATCGCCGAATCTGTTTATCAACACCCAGTTGCAGATCCAGACGCCCACCGGTGACTACGACAAGAATCGTCTGGTCTCCCCAGGGCTCAATCACTGGACGTTCTCGCCGATCGTCAACGCTACTTACATCACCGACAGTGGCTTTGAGGTTTCTTCCAGCTTTGAAGTCGACGTCAACACCCGTAACCCTGCCACCGATTACAAAAGCGGTGTGGAGTATCGGCACGAGTTTGCCGTCGGTCAGCATGTGGGGCCGTGGATCCTGGGCCTGGGGGGGTACTACTACCGCCAGTTCACCGACGACGATGCGCCCGGGCTGCAATCGGGCAACCGCGCGCGGGTGCTGGCCGTCGGCCCGGCAGTGAGCTACTTCAAGCCCGGCCTGCCGGCTGTGTGGCTGCATGCCTACAAGGAAACCGACGCCGTCAACCGTGCCCAGGGTTACACCGTGGCGCTGCGTATTTCTCAAAGCTTCTAAGGGGCTGGCCATGAACTCATCACATTCCGATTTCCCCGCACCACGGCAAGCCACCGGGCGCCGTGAAGGGCTGGTGCTGATGCTGGGCAGCAGCCTGACCATCATGGGCGCGGCCATGGTGGCGCCGATCCTGCCCAAGCTCGGTGCCGAGTTCGGCCCGCTGGAACCGCGTGCCGACTTGTTGGTGCCGTTGGCGGTCACCGGGCCGGCACTGGCGATTGTGCTGTGCGCGCCCCTGGCCGGCTGGTTGGCCGACCGGGTCGGGCGCAAGGCGTTGCTGGTGATCGCCACCCTGTTATATGCCGTGCTCGGAGCCATCCCGGCCCTGCTGGATAACTTGCCCTCCATCGTCGGTGTACGCCTGCTGTTCGGCGCGGCGGAGGCGGTGGTGATGACCTGTTGCGCCACGCTGATTGCCGACTATTGGCACGGCGAGGAGCGGCTGCGCTACATCAATCGGCAAGTGGTCACCATCGGTCTGGTCGGCTCGCTGTTCTATGTGGTGGGCGGCGCATTGGGCGAACACTCCTGGCGCCTGCCATTCCTGTTGTACCTGCTGCCACTGTTGTTGGTGCCGATGATGATCAAGGTGCTGTGGGAACCCGCGGTCGCCCGCCGACCCGTCGAGGTGGCTGAACAGGGCAGGGTGGCCGTGCTGCCCCTGGTGCTCGGTTATCTGCTGATCCTCAGCGGGATGGTCCTGAGCTTTATCGTGCCGATCCAGGCGCCGGTTTTACTCGTCAGCCTCGGCGTTACCTCAAGCACGATGATCGGGCTGTCGGCGGGGGGCAGCCTGCTGGCGACCCTGGGCGGTTCGTTAGCCTGGCCGCTGCTGCGTCGGTGCATCGGTATCCCCGGCTGCAATGCGCTGTTGCTGAGCCTGTTGGGCTTGGGGTTGTGGCTGCTGGTGCGAGCGCCGAGCTACACCATGGTGTTGCTGGCAGTGCTGATCCACGGCCTGGGCGCCGGGCTCCTGGTGCCTAACGCGATGGCGCCGGTGATGAATGCCCTGAGTGCGAAAACCCGCGGGCGCGGTTTGGGCGGGTTCACGGCTTTTCTGTATTTCGGTCAATTTGTCAGCCCGCTGGTGGTGGCCTTGCTCAGCGTTTACTCGGGTGACGTACGTCGTTCAATCCTGTGGCTGGCCTGCGCCAGCTTCGCCTCGGCCCTGGCATGGGCCCTGGCAGGCCTGCAAGCGCGGCGCAAAGCGCTCACCCAGGCATTCAGATCAAGTCATTCATAATCAATAGGAGATGAACATGGACATCCACAACCTGCTGGACAGCGAGGACGCCACCGGTTTGGCCGAGTGGGTCAGGCGTGGTGAGGTGCAGCCCGGCGAGCTGCTGGAAGCGGTGATTGAGCGTATCGAACGGATCGAACCGCAGCTGAATGCGGTGGCCGAGCGGCTCTACGATTCGGCGCGGCAGGCGGCACGCGCGTCGCGACCCGCTCACGGTGTGTTTGCCGGGGTGCCGACCCTGGTCAAGGACCTGTTTTCGCCGGTCAAGGGGGCCGCGATGACCAATGGCTCACTGGCGTTGGGAGGCGCGCGCGCAGACGTTGAAGCCGAAATAGTCACCCGTTTGCGCGGCACCGGTTGTTTGATTCTCGGCACCAGCACCTCTCCGGAATTCGGCACGTCCTACTCCACCGAGTCCACTCGCTTTGGCGCGACGCGCAACCCCTGGAACCTCGAGCATAGCGCGGGCGGTTCCAGCGGCGGCGCGGCGGCCCTGGTTGCTGCCCGTGTCGTCCCCTTTGCCCATGGCAACGATGGTGGCGGCTCCTTGCGCGTCCCTGCGTCATGTTGCGGTGTCTTTGGTTTTAAGCCGAGCCGTGGCCTGCTGCCGTCGGGGCCGATGATTGGCGAGGGCTGGGCCGGCATGGGCACCCCCCATGGGATTACCCTGTCGGTCCGTGACAGCGCCGCGTTGCTGGATGCCACGGCCGGGATCGACCTGGGCGCCCCTTACGCGGCCCCCCTGTCGGCACAGCCCTATGTCTGCGCAGTGCAACGTGACCCTCGACCGCTGCGGATTGCGTTGGTCGAGCAACTGGGACCCTGGCCGACCTCCGATGAGTCTGTGGACGCCGTGCGCCAGGCTGCCAGTGTGTGCCAAGCCTTGGGCCATCGTGTTGAGCCGGCCACGTTGCCGGTGGTGCTGCCGGAGTTTCTCGATAAGGTCTTCACCATCATTGGTGCAGGTACCCGGCATTACGTCGAGGTGTTGGGCCAGATGCGCGGATGTGCGGTACGGCCTGAGGAACTGGAGGCGCGCACCCGGATCATTCTGCGCACCAAGGGCGACGTCAGCGGCGCGCAGTACGCCGGGGCGGTGGAGTGGATACATGCCTTGGGCCGCCAATTGGCGATGTTCATGCAGGACTACGACGTGATACTCACGCCAACGTTAGCGCGTGAACCGGTACGGATAGGTGAGCTGGACCTGCAAGACGATCGCTTGAGCCTGGAGGCGTTGGTTGAGCGTTTCCACAGTTATTCGCCGTTCACGGCGGTGTTCAACGCCAGCGGGCAACCGGCGATGTCGGTGCCGCTGTACTGGAGCGCTGCGGGCTTGCCGATGGGCGCGCACTTCGCCGGTCGTTTTGGCGAGGAAAGTACCCTGTTCGCACTCGCCGCGCAGTTGGAGCGCGCCCAACCCTGGCGCGGGCGAATCCCGCCGTTCAATGCCTGCCGGCGGCCCGCTTCAGCGCTGTAATCAGGGGCGAAACAGGGTGGCTGCCAATGGTTATCAACGCGTACCACGGGTAGCCCCCTGTCGTTATTTTTGATCTTGAGCTACCCTTCAGATAAGGATTACAAATTATTTCGGAAAAGCTCCAGGCGTCACCACACAAATGCTCCAGCCTGCGGTAGGCCGACTGGTCGGCGTAGGCCAGGCAAGTCGGTGGCGCGATAGTCCATCCAGTCATTGCTGAGTGTTTTACCGCAGGAAGCACAGGGAAGAATCATTCGCGAAGGACAGGCAAAGGAGCTGTAGTGGCTGACGATGAAATGCTGCAAACCCTCGAGAGCGTGCTCGCCTGCCTGTCAGGTGCTGTGGTCGCGCTGGATCGAGCTGCTCGGGTGGTCGCAGGCAATCCCGCGTTCTCACATCTGCAAATCCAAAACGGCGTTCGCCCCGCCACGGGCTGCGAATTTATCTCCCTCCTGCGGTCCGAAGACCATGGGTTGTTTTACGCTGCCCTGGAAAAGGCGGCGGGGAAAACGCGCGCTGTTTTCGCGGCGTTGAGCCGGGTGTCGTGCGGGTTGGACATCTCGCTCACGGTATGGCGCGACGATTATTTTATTGTCGAGGTCATTGCCCGCCAGGCGCCATCGCCCCCGCAATCGAATACCGAAAGTTTCTCGGACATTCCGCTCAGGTCCATTTTCGATTCCTCGGGTACCGGCCTGGCGCTGGTGGCGCTGGACGGTCGTTGGCTACGGGCCAATGGCGTCATCTGCACGCTGCTGGGCTATAGCGAGGCGCAACTGCAAGCCACCACGTTCATGGCGCTGACCCACCCCGAGGACCGCGAGGTCGGCAAGCAGTTGATCGACGAACTCAAGCGCGGTGCAAGGCCAGGCGCTACGTTGCATAAACGCTATATCCATCGCGACGGGCGCGTGGTGTGGGTCAGGTTGACCGTGGGCCTGGTACGGGATGATCAAGGCCAGCCGGTCTGCTTCGTGTCCCAACTGGAGGACATCACCGAGAATTGGCAGCTTCGCGAAACCTTGATGGGCAGCGAACTCAAATTTCTCACCCTCGCGGAAAACTCACCCAACATCATTGTTCGCTACGACCGCAATCTGTTACGCACTTACGTCAACCCGACCTTTCTGCTCTTGACTGGCCGGTCTTATGACGAGTCGATAGGCGTCAGCCCTGGCGAGGGCGCAGGTCACTATCTCAACCAGCTGCGTCATGTGGTTGCGACGGGGGAAACGGCGCAATTCCTCGACAGCTGGACCTTCGAGGGCAGTACCGAGTATGTCAGTTGTGCGGTCAGCCTGATGGCCGAGCGCAGTCATAGCGGTGAGGTGATCGGCGTGCTGGCGCTGGCCCACGACATTACCGAGCTGCGCAAGCAACAGGTCCTGGAAGACGCGCGCCTGGGGATTTTCGAAAAAATGGCGACCGGCGGGGCTCTGGAGGAGACGCTGGCGTTGCTGGTGGGCTATTTGCAAATGGCCTTGCCCCATCGGTCCTGCGGGGTACGGCTGGCAGAGCCGCTCGGCATCGGACTGGCGACGTACAAGGCCCCTGCTGGACTGGCGGCATCCAGTCCCGCTGCTGGCTGGTGCGAACCGATCGTCGACAAACAAGGGCGCGTCCTGGGCATTTTCGAGTTGTCCCTGTCTCCCGGCGACGAGCCGGATGAGAGCGATATCCTGCGCGTACGCCAGACGTGTCACATCGCGGCGATCGCCATCGAACGCTGGCAGTCGGAGTCGTTACTCCGGGAGCGCGAGCGTCGTTACCGGGACATTTTCGACCACACCCTGGACATGCTGTGCCTGCTGGAAATGACCTCGGTCGGTGACCTGCGTTGCGTCGAGGTCAACCCTGCGTTGTTGCGCGCGCTGGGCAAAGCGCATGGCGAGGTGATCGATGAGAGCCTGGCGTCGATCTTTGGTCGGTTGAGCGCGCAAAAAATCCAGGCGCTTTGTGAGCAATGCACGGTGGTCGGACGCGTGATCGAGTCGGATGAGGGCATGGTGCTGCGTGACGAAGTTCGTCAACTGCACTTGACCCTGGTGCCGGTAGCGGACTCGGCCCGGGTGGCTCCGCGGATCCTGGTGATCAGTCGCGACATTACCCTGTTGGCCAGGGCTCGGCAGAAAGAACTCGAACGCCAGCACGACATCAACGCCCTGGTTGAAAACAGCCCGGACGCTATCGTGCGCGTGAGTGCGCATGGCCAAGTGCTGTACGTCAATGCGCAGCTGAAAAAATGGGTGGGCGGGGCGTGGCCGGAACTGATCGGAATGCCCATGGATGCGGTGGCCCCCCTGAACAACCAGGCTCAGCTGTTTCGCGAATTGGTGGCTCAGGTGATCCAGCAGAATAAAGCGACGGAGCAGGAGTTTCTCCTCTCGGGGTTGAAGGCCGCGCCCAAAGTCGTGCTGATCCACTTTGTGCCGGAGGTCGACGGCCAGCGGGTAGTCAGCGTGCTGGCGGTGGGGCGCGACATTTCCAAGCTGCGTGCTGCCGAGCGGCGCCTGGCCAATTCGAATGCACAGTTGCGTGATCTGTCGACCCGCCGCGAAACGGCGCGCGAAGAGGAGCGCAAACTGATCGCCAGGGAAATCCATGACGAACTGGGCCAGCACCTGACCGCACTGCGCATGGGCATATCGCTGTTGAGGTTTCAGTTCGGTGCCAGCACGCCCGAACTTACCCCGCAGGTCGAACGGCTGATGGTACTGACCGATAAGACCATCCAGGTCGTACGGGATGTCTCCACCAGCCTGCGACCGTCTGCGCTGAACCTGGGGCTGGTCTCCGGCCTGGAATGGCTGACAACCGAGTTTGTCACCCTGACCCGGGTTCCTTGCACGTTGCACCTGCCTTCGATTCCCCTGACGCTCCCCGATACCCACATCACCGCAGCGTTTCGCATCGTGCAGGAATCGTTGACCAATATCGCTCGCTACGCCGAAGCGACACAGGTCAGCGTCACCCTGAGCCCGCAGGAAACCCACTGGCTGCTGGAGGTCCAGGATAACGGCAAGGGGTTTGACCCGGATGCCGTTGGCCGCAAGACCTTAGGGTTGGCCGGGATGCGCGAGCGTGGCCTGATGCTGGGCGGCAAAGTGATTATTTTCAGCCATCCCGGACACGGCACTACGGTGCAAGCGTTCATTCCGATGCACAAGGATACGTACTGATGATTCGCATGCTGATTGCCGATGACCACACCATCATGCGCGAAGGGCTCAAGCAGTTGTTCATGCTGGTCGCCGACGTCCAGGTGGTGGCCGAAGCCGAGAGTGGTACCCAAGTGATCGAGCTGTTGCGCCAGGTCGAGATCGACCTGCTGCTGCTCGACATGAACATGCCGGGTATCAGTGGCGAGATCCTGATTGCCCGGCTGCATACCCAGTACCCGGATCTGCCGATCCTGGTGTTGAGCATGCATAACGAGATTCACATCGCGCAACGCGCACTGCGCGCCGGTGCGCTCGGCTACCTCACCAAGGACCGCGACCCCGAGACGCTGTTGGCTGCCATGCGTCGCGTGGCCAGTGGTCAACGCTATCTGGACCCCAACCTGGCCGAGCAGATTGCCCTGCAGAGCAGTGGCTTGAAGCAACACACCTACGTGGAAAGCCTGTCCGATCGCGAGTTCCAGATCCTGCGCTTGCTGGCGCATGGCATGAGCGTCAACCAGATTGCCGAGCAGTTGGTCATCAGCAACAAGACCGTCAGCACCCACAAGACGCGGCTCATGGAAAAGATGGGTTTCAGCTCCACCGCAGACATTGTGCGCTTCGCCATGACCTTGGGTATTTCGTGATCAACCCCCGCGGGTAGGGATTTTCCTACCCGGACTCCCGGTATCCCTACCCCAGAATAGGGATGGTCCGATGGCAGCAGTGCCATTATTGGGCCAGCATCTGTCTCAGGCAATCGAACAGCCGATCAACCGGCGACGAGATGCTTTGAATGGGAGACAGACCGTGAGCGAACAGACCACCCCGCCTTCGACCGCTTTGACGCTGTTTCCCGTGGCTTTGGCCGGTCTGCTCGGTGGCCTGGCAGTTGCCTACAGCAATGGCTTCAGTGCGTGGTCAGTGGGCGTGGCGAGTCTGTTGTTGGCGCTGTGCATCGGCCTGGGCTTTTGGGCGAACCGGGGCTACCAGGTCCAGTGGGCCCGCCTGCGCCAGCAGCTCGATCAGCCGGCAGTGGCCTCGGCGGCGTTGGCCGTCGATAACGGCCTGGCAGACGTGTGCCTGAGCGTGCTTCCGATCTGGTCGCGGCAGATAGAAGCGGCTCGAGCCATCAGCGAAACCTCCATCCTCAAGCTCAGCGAACGTTTCGGCACGCTGTCCTCGAACATCAGCCACAGCGTGGCCAGCAATGGCGGGCAAGACGCCTCCCAACAATTGGTCGACTTGCTGGAAGTCGGCCAGCAGGACCTCAACTCCATCGTGGTGGCCCTGCGCACCGCGCTGTCGAATAAAGAGAGCGAACTCAAGGAAGTCATGCAGCTCTCGGGTTTCACCGAGCAACTTCAGCAGATGGCCAAGTTCGTCGGTGACATCGCCAGTCAAACCAACCTGCTGGCCCTCAATGCGGCCATCGAAGCGGCGCGAGCCGGTGAGGCCGGGCGAGGTTTTGCGGTAGTCGCCGATGAGGTGCGCAAGTTGTCGAGCATGTCCGGCGAAACCGGGCGCAAGATCAGTGAAACCGTGATCACCGTCAACGCTGCTATTGCCCGTACGGTGCAGATGTCCCGCCACCACGCCGAGCAAGACACCGTGACCCTCGCCGATTCGGAGCGCGTGGTCTCTCAGGTCATCGAACATTTTCGCGCTACCGCCCAGACCCTCGTACGCAACAGCCATGACTTGCAGCAGCAGAGTACCTGCGTCGCCGACGAGATTGCCGAGGTGCTGGTCGCCTTGCAGTTCCAGGATCGCGTCAGCCAGATGTTGACCCTGATTACCGGCGACCTGGGCAAGCTGCAGCAGCAACTGGACGAGCGCCAAGCGTCGAGCCTGAGTGGGCATGCGCTCCCTCCGATGCGCAGTGACCGTTGGCTGCAAGAGCTTTCAACGGCTTACACGATGCCGGAGCAGCACGCCATTCATGACGGTCAGCCGCACGCCAAGGCCGAGGCCAACGAAATCACCTTTTTCTAGAGGAGTTTTTCCGATGAGCAAAACCATTCTGATCGTCGACGACTCGGCCTCCATCCGGCAGGTGGTGAGCATCACGCTCAAAGGCGCCGGTTATGACGTCATCGAAGGCTGTGATGGCAAAGACGCACTGAGCAAGCTGGACGGCCGCAAAATCCACCTGATTGTCAGTGATGTGAACATGCCCAACATGGACGGCTTGAGTTTCGTCAAGGCCGCCAAGCTGCTGCCGGCCTACAAGTTCACGCCGGTCATCATGCTGACCACCGAGGCCGGTGATGCGATGAAGCAGCAAGGCCAGGCTTCCGGTGCCAAGGCGTGGATGGTCAAGCCCTTTCAGCCCGCACAAATGCTTACCGCCGTCTCCAAGTTGATCCTGCCATAGCGATGACCAGCGACTGCTGGCCAGGAGGTCTCCATGAAAAGCCCCACCCCGATGCTCCGTCGTATCCAGGTCATGGAAGGCCCCCTGACGATCTACACGGCGACTGAACAAAAAGACGTGTTGTTGTCGTTGTTTCCCCTGGCCCATGAGGTCGAGTTGGACTTGTCCAATGTCGACGAACTGGACAGCGCCGGCTTGCAACTGTTGATCCTCATCAAGCGCGAGTCGCTCAAAGAGGGCACGCAGTTGTTGCTGAGCAACCCCAGCCCGACGGTGATCGAAGCGATACGGCTCAGCGGCCTTGACGACTACTTCACCAATGCCTCTTTCCCCCTGTCGGTCGGAGCATGATCGTATGGCCCAGCCCATGAACATGGATGACGTGCTGCAGACTTTCATTGCCGAGAGTCGCGAACTGCTGTTGCAGATGGAAGATGCGCTGCTACAGATCGAGAAGTCGCCGCAGGACCTGGACACCATCAACGGCCTGTTCCGCGTCGCCCACACCATCAAAGGCTCGGCCGGCTTGTTTGGCTTGATGCCCATCGTTGAGTTCACCCATGTCGCCGAAAGCGTCCTGGATCGGGTACGCAGCCTGGAAGTGCGGGTCGACGAGGCGTTGAGTGCGTTGTTCCTCGACGCCCGTGACCATATCGGCCAATTGATCGACCTGCTGGCCGAGGATGGCAACCTCGATCGATTGGACGAACCGTTGCAGGTCCAGGGCCAACGCCTGGGTGAGCGGCTTGCCCTGTACCTGGACGGCTCGGTCGCGACCGCTTCGCCCACCCCTAAAGGGGAGCCGTCGTCGACGGATGAGCAAGGGGCAAGTCCTGGCCACTGGCATTTGTCCCTGCGCTTTGGCCCGGATGTCCTGCGCAATGGCATGGACCCCTTGGCGTTCCTGCGCTACCTGAGCACGTTGGGGCGCTTGCTGCATACCGTCAGCCTGTTCGACGCGTTGCCGCCCCTGGCGTCCATGGACCCGGAAACCAACTACCTGGGGTTTGAACTCGCGCTGGCCAGCGACGCTTCCCGTGAGGTCATCGACGGCGCCTTTGATTTTGTGCGCGACGACGCGATCGTGCAGATCCTCGCACCCCACGCCACTGTCCAAGTCTGCCGCGCGCACATCGATGCATTGCCGGAAGACAAGGCTGCGTTGCTCGAGCTGCTGGTGCGTTGCGGCACATTGACTGAGCCCCAGGCCGTACTCGTCGCTCAGGAGGGCGAGCACGCAGCGGCCGAGACGCGCGACGAGCCTGATGCAACACAGGACTCGAACACGCCGGTGATCAAGGCCGGCAAGAGTGCAGCGAGTCATGAAAGCAACCTGATTCGGGTCGATGCCGGCAAGCTGGATCAACTGATCAACCTGGTCGGCGAGCTGATCATCGCCGGCGCCGGAGCCAACCTGGTGGCGGTGCGTAGCGGGATTGGCGAGATGATCGAGGCCACCAGCCTGTTGTCGCGATTGGTGGAGGAGGTCCGTGACTCGGCATTGACATTACGCATGGTGCAGATCGGCGCGACGTTCACGCGTTTCCAGCGTGTGGTGCGGGACGTATCCAAAGAGCTGGGCAAGGACATCGTGCTGCACATCGGCGGTGGCGAGACCGAGCTGGACAAGACGGTTGTCGAGCGTATCGGCGACCCGCTGACGCACCTGGTGCGCAATGCCATGGACCATGGCATCGAACCCGCGTCCACGCGCCTGCAACGTGGCAAGCCGGCCCAGGGCACGGTGCGCCTGAACGCCTATCACGAATCCGGCAGCATCGTGATCGAGGTGTCGGACGACGGCGGTGGCCTGGCCAAGGACAAAATCCTCGCCAAGGCCCGCGAGCGTGGCCTGGTGGGCGAAGGCCAGCAACCCGCGGACAAAGACATTCTGAATCTGATTTTCGAGCCGGGTTTTTCCACCGCCGACCAGGTCAGCAACCTGTCGGGGCGCGGCGTGGGCATGGACGTGGTGAAGCGCAATATCACGGCTTTGCGCGGCAGCGTGAGCCTCGAGAGCGAAGAGGGGCAGGGCACCACGGTGCGCATTCGCCTGCCGCTGACGCTGGCAATCATCGACGGTTTCCTGATCGGGGTGGGCAAGGCGTCCTATGTCATCCCGCTGAACATGGTCGAGGAGTGCATCGAGCTGGCGCCGGAGCAATCGGCAGGCACCGGCTACCTGGACCTCAGGGGCGATGTGCTGCCGATCTTGCGCCTGCGGGACATGTTTGATGTGCAAGAACCTGGAGGTAACCGAGAAAACGTGGTCGTCGTGCAATACGCAGGCCTGCGTGCCGGCCTGGTGGTCGATCGCTTGCAGGGGGAGTTTCAGACCGTGATCAAACCATTGGGCAAAGTGTTTGGTGAGGCCCATGGACTGGGCGGGTTCACGATCCTTGGCAGTGGAGCCGTCGCCCTGATTCTGGATATACCCAATCTGTTAGGACTCGTTGCCAAGGACGCCACCTACCGTTCGATCCCAAGTCCTTTATCGACTCAATGAAGCGTCACCAGGAGTTCCTCGCCATGACCGTTATCAGAAACATCATGTTGTTGGTTTTCACGGCCGTACTGGGTGTTGTCGTGTTGGGCGGCACCAGCTTTTACCTGACCGATAAAATCAATACGAGCGCCAGTTATGCCAATGCCAACACGGTCCCCAGCTTGCTGGACATCGACCGTGCCGCCGCGGCCTTCACCGACCTTCATGCCTTGCAATGGCAGCATTTGAACGATCCCGAGAAAAATGTCGTGCCGAGTTACGCCGAGAGCGTGGCCCAGCGTTTCAGTGTCATTGCCAAAGCCCTGGATCACTATCAGGCCGAGTTGATCTCCGACGACCATGACACCGCACTGTTGAAGCAACTGCGTGGTCGCCTGGAGGAGTTCGCCAGCTTGCAGGCGCGTTTCGACACGTTCGTCGCCAGCGGCGATCAAGCCTCGGCCCGTGCCTTGATCGAGGCGAGCCAGCCCTTGCAAAACGCGGCGCTGACGGCGATCAGTGATCTGCGCGAATACAACCTGGAACTGGGGCGCAAGGGCCAACTGCTCGCGACCGCCACCGAGAAGAATGCACGCTACATCATCCTGTTGGTGAGTGGCCTGACGCTGTTGGCAACCCTGCTGATCGGTGGGTTGCTGGGGCGTAGCCTGATGCGCCAGCTCGGTGCCGAGCCGTCGGTGGTTCGAGCCTTCGCTGCACGTTTGTCCGCCGGCGAGCTGACGGCAAAGGCAACGCTGCGCCAGGGTGACACCACCAGCCTGATGGCGAGCATGCAGCAGTTGGGCGCGAGCCTGCATGAATTGATCGAGCAGATGGACCGTATGTCCAGTGAGCACGACAAGGGTGACATTGACGTGCAGATCGATGCTGGCCGCTTTCATGGCAGTTATCGCTCCATGGCCCAGGGCATCAACGATATGGTCAACGGCCACATCGCGGTCAAGAAAAAAGCCATGGCCTGTATCCGTTCGTTCGGCGAAGGCGATCTGTCGGCACCCCTCGAGCGCTTCCCAGGCAAAAAAGCCTTTATCAACGAAAACATCGAGCTGTTGCGCACCACTATCCTGGCGCTGATCAATGAAATGCAACACATGTCCAGCGAGCACGAAAAAGGTGACATCGACGTCATGATCGATGTGGATCGCTTCTCGGGTTCGTACCGTGATATCGGCCAGGGTATCAATGACATGGTCAGCGGCCATATCAGCGTGAAGAAAAAGGCCATGGCCTGTATCCGTTCGTTCGGCGAAGGCGATCTGTCGGCGCCGCTTGAGCGGTTCCCAGGCAAAAAAGCCTTTATCAACGAGAACATCGAGCAACTGCGGGCTAACGTCCAGGCACTGATCGAAGACACCCGCCAGATCAGTGACAGCGCGCTGATCGGCAAGCTGGACACCCGCCCTGACGTGACACGGCATCAGGGTGACTTCCGCCGCATCATCCTCGGCATCAATGGTTCGCTGGATGCGATCATCGTGCCGATTACCGAAGCCATGGAGGTGTTGTCGGCGATTTCCGGCGGCGACCTGACCCGTAGCATCAACGGCGACTATCAAGGCAAGTTCCTGGAGCTCAAGCACTCCGTCAACGGCACCGTGGAAAAACTCTCGGAAATCATCGCCGAAGTGCGCGGCTCGGCGGACTCGCTGTCCAGTGCCTCGGAAGAGATCTCCGCGACGGCCCAGAGCATGGCTCAATCGGCGTCCGAACAGGCCGCATCGGTGGAACAGACCTCGGCATCGATGGAGCAAATGTCGGCGTCCATTGCCCAGAACACCGAGAATGCCAAGGTGACCGATGGCATGGCGGGCAAAGCCAACAAGGAAGCGTCCGAAGGCGGTCGAGCCGTCAAGGATACCGTGGCAGCGATGAAGACCATCGCCGAGAAAATCGGCATCGTCGATTCCATTGCCTACCAGACCAATCTGTTGGCGCTCAACGCCGCCATCGAAGCCGCGCGTGCTGGGGAGCATGGCAAGGGGTTCGCAGTGGTGGCGGCAGAAGTGCGCAAACTGGCCGAGCGCAGCCAGATTGCCGCGCAGGAAATCGGTGAAGTGGCCAAGAACAGCGTGGCCTTGGCTGAACGCGCGGGCAACCTGCTGGACGAGATCGTGCCGTCGATCGCCAAGACGTCGGACCTGGTGCAGGAAATTGCAGCCGCCTCCGAAGAGCAATCCATCGGCTCCGAGCAAATCAACAGCGCGATGTCGCAGATGAGCCAACTGACCCAGCAAAACGCGTCGGCTTCCGAGGAACTGGCTGCGACGGCCGAGGAGATGAGCGGCCAGGCCGAGCAGTTGCAGGAACTGATGGGCTTTTTCACCGTACAGACCAAGCGCGCCGGGCGGACGGTCTCGATGCCCGCCACCAGCCGTGCGACGTTCACCCATGATCAGGACAGCCATTCAGAGAGCGGTGGTTTCGTCCGCTTCGGGAGTTGACCCATGAGTGCCTCAGCCGTTATGTCGGGCACTTTCGAGCCACCACTGCAAGTCGAGGAACCCTTGCAGTACCTGACCTTCCTGGCGGCCCAGGAGATGTATGCGGTCAACACCCTGAGTGTTCGCGAAATCATCGAATACAACCAGGTGACCAGCGTGCCGATGATGCCGGCGTTCCTGCGCGGGGTCATTAACCTTCGCGGTTCGGTGGTGCCGGTGGTGGACCTCAAGGCCCGGTTTGGCCAGGGGACGACGGTCTTGGGCAGCCGCACGTGCATTGTCATCCTGGAGGCGGCGAAGGAGGGTGAGTCCCAGGTCCTGGGGGTGGTGGTGGACTCGGTCAGCGAAGTGATCGAGATACTCGATGCGGATATCAAGCCCGCCCCCGCCTTCGGTAATCACATTCGCACCGACTTCATCCGGGGGATGACCAAGGTGCGAGGCGACTTTGTCACGCTGCTGCAAATTGAGCATGTTTTGTGTGTCGATGAGATGGCCGGCTTGATGAAAGTGTGACGCGAACGGCCGCGCCCCCAGGCGCAGGCGGACAGTAACTGATCCGAGGTGAATCATGGCGCTATCCATCGAAAATCCAGGCAATGCCACGGCCTCGAGCCCAGGCCAGTACCTCACCTTTGAGCTGGGGGAGGAGATGTTCGCCGTCGGCACGCTCAACGTACGAGAGATCATCGAGTATGGGCCGATCACCAGCGTGCCCTTGTTGCCCCCCAGCATTCGCGGGGTGATCAACCTGCGAGGCGCCGCGGTACCCATACTGGACCTGGGGGTGCGCTTTCGCGGCGAACGCACCGTACAGACCTCAAGGACCTGCTTTGTGATCCTCGAGGTGCAGACCAATGCCGTGCGCAAGCCGGTGGGCATCATTGTGGATGCGGTCAGCGAAGTGCTCGAGATCGCCGGGCAGGACATCGAACCCTCGCTGAACTTCGGTACCGACGTCAGGGCTGATTTCCTGTTGGGCATCGGCAAGCTGGAGAGCGGTTTCGTGCTGTTGCTGGATGTCGGTCGGGTGCTGTCCCTGGAGCAGGTCGATGCACTGGCGAACCTTGAGTCTTCGCTGCCTGCGACCGTCTGATTCTTTCTTGGAAACGTCCTTATGAACGTGATTCTGTCCGACGCCGAGTTTCAGCAATTTCGCAATCTCATTCATCAGATCGCGGGCATCAGCCTGTCCGATGCGAAGAAACAGTTAGTGAGCGCTCGGCTGGCCAAGCGCCTGCAAGTGTTCAAGCTCACGAACTACGGCGCTTACTACAAGGTGCTGATGCAGGACAGTGCGGAACTGCAGGTGGCGATCGACATGCTGACCACCAACGAAACCTATTTCTTCCGCGAGCCCAAGCATTTTGATTTCCTGCGTGATGTGGCGCTGCCCGAACTGCGCGGCAGCGGGCCGTTGCGCGTATGGAGTGGCGCGTGCTCGACCGGGGAGGAGCCCTATACCCTGGCGATGGTCCTGGCGGACAACCTCGCCGGTCGGCCCTGGGAAATTGTCGCGTCGGACATCAGCAGCCGGGTATTGGACAAGGCCCGCCTAGGGCGCTACCCCCTGGACGGGACACGCGGGATTCCCGAAGCACTGCTGCATAAATATTGCCTCAAGGGTGTCGGTACCAACCACGGGTGTTTCATGGTCGAACCGGCGCTGGCGTCGCGGATCGACTTCCAGGCGATCAATTTGAATAACCCGTTGCCGAAACTGGGGATGTTTGACGTCATCTTCCTGCGCAACGTGATGATCTATTTTGACAACGACACCAAAGTGCAGGTCGTCAAGCGGCTGGTCAGCCACCTCAAGCCGGGTGGGTATTTCATTGTCAGTCACTCGGAGAGCCTCAATGGCATCACCGATGAGCTGCGGCTGGTCAAGCCTTCCATCTACCGGAGGCCACATGCCTGATTCCCGCGAGGTGTTCCTGAATCCCGGCGAGTGGTTTTTCGGCGCTGGCTCGATTCGGCTACGAACCGTGCTGGGGTCGTGTGTGGCCCTGGTGTTCTGGCATCCCCGGCACTTGCTGGGCGGCATGTGCCACTACCTGCTGCCGCAGCGCGCGGTGGCCAAGCCCGGTGTGCTGGACGGGCGCTACGGCAATGAGGCACTCGAATTGTTGCTCGCACGGATACACGCGAGCAAGGTCCGGCCTGCCGAGTTCAGGATCAATGTCTACGGTGGTGGGGACATGTTTCCCGGGCTTGCGCGTGCGGATAACCACTACGTCGGGCAACGCAATGTCGAGCAAGCCAGGCGACTGCTCGACCTGCACCAGTTGCCTTGCCACAACTTCCACGTGGAAGGCGTGGGGTATCGCACCGTGGTGCTCGATCTTGCCACTGGCAACATTGAACTCAACTACCTGGCCCTGCAACGACCCCCCGGCAGACCCCATGGAGAGCGTACGACATGAGCCTTATCAAAGTGCTGATCATTGACGACTCCGCCGTGGTTCGCCAGGTACTGACGGCGACCCTGGGACAAGACCCCGCTATTGAAGTGATTGGCGCAGCCGCGGACCCGGTGTTCGCCATGGAAAAAATGAACAAGCAATGGCCGGATGTCATTGTGCTGGACGTCGAGATGCCACGGATGGACGGCATTACGTTCCTCAAGAAATTGATGGCCGAACACCCCACGCCGGTGGTCATCTGCTCCACATTGACCGAGAAGGGCGCGGCCACCACCATGCAGGCACTGGCTGCCGGCGCGGTGAGTATCGTGACCAAGCCACAACTCAATTTGCGCCAGTTTCTGACCGACAGCGCCGATGAACTGGCCGGTGCCGTCAAGGCCGCAGCCCGGGCCAACATGAAGCGGATGGTGCCGTCCGGGGAGCGGGTCCCCGTCAGGTTGAATGCCGACGCCATACTGCCTGGGAGCACTCAGGCGATGGCGCGCACCACCGAAAACATCGTTGCCATCGGAACGTCCACGGGAGGGACGCAAGCGTTGGAGCTGGTGTTGACCGCCTTGCCCAGGGTCTGCCCAGGCATTGTGATCGTGCAGCACATGCCTGAACACTTCACGGCGGCGTTTGCCGAGCGACTCAACCGACTGTGCGAGATCGAGGTCAGAGAAGCCAGGCATGGCGACCGGGTCATGCCCGGCTGTGCGCTGATTGCACCCGGTGGCCGGCACATGTTGCTCAAGCGCAGTGGTGCCCAATACCAGGTAGAAATTGTCGACGGGCCTCCCGTCAGTCGGCATCGCCCTTCGGTGGATGTGCTGTTTCGCTCGGTTGCCCGCAGTGCGGGGGGCAACGCCCTGGGCATCATCATGACGGGCATGGGGGACGATGGCGCCCGAGGCTTGAAGGAAATGCACGACAACGGTGCCCGCACCCTCGGCCAGGATGAACAGTCCTGTGTGGTGTACGGCATGCCCAAGGAGGCCTTCAAGCTGGGGGCCGTGGAGCGTGAGCTGCCCCTTGAGCATATTGCGGCGGCGATTTTGCAGTCGACGCATCAGCGTCGCTGAGGCTTCGGTCCGTGTGTGAGGGGCGGCAGGACACCCTGCGCCCCAGGCTCAAAGACTCGCGTTTCGACAATGTGGTCTGGGGTTCGGGCTAGAGCTTTTTCGCCATGTCCCTTAACACGAACTTCTGGATCTTGCCGGTCGAGGTCTTCGGCAACTGCGTGAACACCACCGTGCGCGGGACCTTGAAGCCCGCCAGGTGTTCTCGGCAGAAACTGATGATCTCGGCTTCGCGGACGTGGGGGTGGTCGGCCTTGAGGGTGATGAAGGCACAGGGCGTTTCACCCCATTTCTCATCGGGGCGGGCGACGACGGCTGCTTCCATGACGGCCGGGTGGCGGTACAGCACACCTTCGAGTTCGATGGTGGAGATATTCTCGCCGCCGGAAATGATGATGTCCTTGAGCCGGTCGCGGATTTCCACGTAGCCGTCGGGGTGGGTCACCGCCAGGTCGCCGGTGTGGAACCAGCCGCCTTCGAACGCTTCGGCGGTGGCGGTCGGGTTCTTCAGGTAGCCCTTCATCACGGTATTGCCGCGCATGAAAATCTCACCGATGGTCTGGCCATCATGGGGCGTGGGTTCAAGGGTTTTCGGGTCGGCGACCATCACGCCTTCCAGGGTCGGGTAGCGCACACCTTGGCGTGCCTTGATCTGCGCCCGTTCTTCCAGGGGCAGGGCATCCCATTCGGCGTGCCAGGCGCAGAGGGTCACCGGGCCATAGACTTCGGTCAGGCCATAGACGTGGATGACCTTGATGCCCATTTCTTCCACGGCACCGATCACCTTGGCCGGTGGAGCGGCGCCGGCGACCATGGCGTTCACCGGGTGGTCGATGGCGGCCTTGGCCGAGTCCGGCATATTCACCAGCGCGTTGAGCACAATCGGCGCACCGCACAAGTGGGTGACCTGGTGCTCGCGGATCAGATTGAGGATTTTCTGCGGATCGACTCGGCGCAGGAACACATGCACCCCGGCCAAGGCCGTGATGATCCACGGGTAGCACCAGCCATTGCAGTGGAACATCGGCAGGGTCCACAGGTACACGGGGTGGTTGCCGATCGCCCAGATCATCTGGTTGCCCAGGGAGTTGAGATAGGCGCCGCGGTGGTGATAGACCACGCCCTTGGGGTTGCCGGTGGTCCCCGAGGTGTAGTTCAGCGAAATGGCCTGCCATTCATCCTCCGGCCACTGCCAGGCGTAGTCCGGATCGCCTTCGGCCAGGAAGGCCTCGTAGTCCAGTTCGCTGACCGGCTGGCCTTCGCCGTATTCCGGGTCGTCGACGTCGATCACCAGCGGCGGATGGTCCAGCATGCCAATGGCGGCATGCACCACGTCATGGAACTCGCGGTCGGCGATCAGTACCTTGGCTTCGCCGTGGGCCAGCATGAACGCGATAGCCTCGGCATCCAGGCGCACATTGAGTGCATTGAGGACCGCGCCAATCATCGGCACGCCGAAATGCGCTTCGAGCATGGCCGGGATATTGGGCAGCATGACGGCCACCGTGTCGTTTTTGCCAATCCCGCGACCAGCCAGGGCAGACGCCAGGCGTCGGCAGCGACGGTAGGTTTGCGCCCAGGTGGCGCGCACCGATCCGTGGATCACGGCAGGGTAGTCGGGATAGACGCTGGCGGTGCGTTCGATGAAGCTCAACGGCGAGAGGGCGATGTGATTGACGCTGGTCGGCGCGAGGCCTTGCTCGTAAATGGACATGGTGCAAATACCCGGTGGCTGATTATTAGCTCTATTGGTCGAGGTGCTGGTGCTGGCCGCTCGGCGGACAACGCTGGCCTTGAGGCTTTAGCGTAGGCAAGCCGGCCCCAGCAGGAAAAGCGCGGTGACTTCTCCGGCCGCTTTTATATACTGTTCGCACGGATATATGGAAGTACTACCTGAGTTGTATAGTATATCTACTATATTTCGCTCACCGGCTTTCCCTCTGCATAGGTTCGATGATGATAGGCAACTCTGTGCGCGTGCCGCGCTGCTCGCCGCTGCTCGATCATGACCCGCAGCCGAGCCTCCTGTTGGACGCCCAGGCCCGGCCGCTGGAACTCAATGCGGCGCTGCGGGTATTGCTCGAGCAGCTGTCCCTGGCCGAGTGCGAAAGCCTGTTGCCGGTCAATTACGTGTCGCTCGTCCAGGCGTGCCTGGGGCAGGCGCGGGCGATCGAAAATGTCGAGGCGCAGTTCGCCGACCGCATCCTGGTGTGGACCTTTATTCCCGACCCTGGGGGCAATCGCGTACTGGCCCGTTGCCGGGACGCCAGTGCGCAGATTGCCGCCGAGCGCGAATCGGTCAAGGCCAGGCGCTTGTACCGGCTGATCATCGAAAACACCACCGACCTGATTTCCCGGCACACGCCCGACGGCTGTTTTCTCGATGCCTCGCCGGCGTCCTGGGCCTTGCTGGGGTATTGGCCGGGGGAGTTGCGTGGGCGCCCGGCGCAACGCCTGTTTCACCGCCAGGGCTTGGCCAGGCTGGCGCGTCGCGCCCGTGAGGGCCTGGAGCAGGACGGTTACTACACGATGACCTATCGCATCCGCCATCGTCAGGGGCATTACCTGTGGTTCGAGACGGCCTGCCGGGCAATCCGCGAGACCTACACGGGGGCGGTGGTGGAGGTGGTCAGCGTGTCCCGCGATATCACGGCCAGGGTCCAGGCCGAGGAAACCACCCGGCGCCTGGCCGAGGTGGTGGAGGCCCACACCGACCCCGTGTTGTTTATCCAGCCCGGCGGGGCCGTGACCTATCTCAACCCTGCCGCTCGACGCATCCTGGGGTTGCTTGAATCGCCGCAGATGCCGAGCCTGGCGCAGTTTCTCGGCAGCGAGGTCCTGGCCTGCCTGCACCGCGAAGGCTGGAGTAATGCGGAACGCCATGGCCGCTGGAGCCTCGACACGCGCCTGCAACCGCTGGGTGGGGCGGTGACGGTGCCCGTGGTGCTGATGTTGCTGGCGCATCGCTCTGCCAGCGGCGAGCGTTTTTATTCCCTGGTGGTTCGCGACCTCACTGAACGGGAGTTGCGCGAGGCTCAACAGCGTCATCACCAGGATGAACTGGCCCACACCGCGCGCCTGGTGACCCTGGGGGAACTGGCGTCGGGCATTGCCCATGAAATGAACCAGCCCCTGGCGGCCGTGGTGAACTACGCCAACGCCAGCCAGCGTTACCTGAGTGCCCTGGGCAGCGACTCCCCGGCGGCCGAACGGGTGGCGCAGGGCCTGGAGCGGATCTCCGTGCATGCCAACCATGCCGCGCAAGTGATCAAGCGCCTGCGCGCATTCCTGCGCAAGGGCCGACGGCGCATGGAGGCGTTGAACCCCCGGGAGGTGGCCCGCGAAGCGGTACGCCTGTGCGCCTGGGAGGCCGGCGATTGCCAGGTGACGATCGAGGATCGCCTGCCGGATAATCTGCCGCTGATCTACGCCGACCGCGTGCTGCTGGAGCAGGTGCTGTTGAACCTGCTGCGCAATGCCATCGAGGCGAATCGCGAAGCCCATCCCGGCCGGCCCTCGCGCCTGGTCATCGGCGCCGTGGCGCAGCGTGACGGCTGGGTGCAGATCGACGTCAGCGACCAGGGCCCCGGTGTATCACCGGCCCAACTGGAGCAGATATTTACCCCGTTCTACACCAGCAAGGCCAATGGCCTGGGCCTGGGCTTGTCCATGAGTCGCAGCATCATCGAAGGTTTCGGTGGCGAGTTGCAGGCTGTGCCGATGTCGGCAGGCCTGCAAATGTGCTGTCGCTTGCCGGCACATGCCCAGGGCGGTGCAACACAACAACAACAGGAATGAAGGCATGGTCAGCGTGACGGAACAGGTGGTGTATGTGGTGGATGACGACCAGGGGATGCTCGACTCGACCGTCTGGTTGCTGGAGTCGGTGGGCCTCAAGGCGCTGCCGTTTACCAGTGGCCGCGACTTTCTTGAGGCCTGCGACAGCCGCCTCAATGCCTGCGTGCTGCTGGATGTGCGCATGCCCGGCATGGGCGGCCTGAATGTCCAGGAGCACATGCGCAGCCGAGACTTGCACCTGCCGGTGATTTTCGTCAGTGGCCACGCCGACGTGCCGATCGTAGTCCGTGCCTTCAAGGCCGGTGCCCATGACTTTATCGAAAAGCCCTACAACGAACAGTTGCTGCTGGACAGCGTGCAGCAAGCCCTGAGCAAAGCCGATCAACACCACAGCCTGGGCGAAGGGCCTGCGCGGGTCCAGGCGCGCCTGCAACAACTGACGCCACGGGAGCGCGATGTGTTGCTCCCGCTGGTGCAGGGCTACACCAACCGGGAAATCGCCGAGCAGTTGGGTGTCAGCGTCAAGACCATCGATCTGTATCGCGCACGGGTGATGAAACGCATGGCGGCCAGTCATTTACCGGAGCTGGTGGGCATGGCGATTGCCGCCGGCCTGGTCGACCCCCTGCACCTGCGCTGAGGCGGCTCAGGCCACGGCAACCTGCAGGCTCGGCCGGTCACTGGGCCTTGTCGCCAGCATGCGCTCGATGGCACCGGTGAGCAGGTTCTCCAGCAGTTCGGTGCGTTCCGCCTCATCCAGCGCCTGATCGGCCAGCCAGCTCGGCGCGTTGTTCAGCAGCGTGGCGATGGCGTGGCCAGCGGCTTGCAGGGCCTGGGCACTCAGGCGCCGCGGCCGGCCGAGCATCTGCAACAGTCGGCGTTCGTATTGTTCGCGCAACTGCCGCACCCGCAGTTGCTGGTCTTGCGTGAGACAACCGCTGTCACGCTCCACCAGGCGGAAATGCCAGGGCATCTCTTCATGCAGCCTCAGGTGCGCGTGGATCAGCCGTTGCAGATTGTCCTGGCGCGAGCGTGGTCGCTGCTCGACGCGCCCCAGGGTGGTCAGCAGTTCTTCGTAGAACTCTTCGATCAGGTCCAGCAGCAGATGCTGCTTGCTGGGATAGTGGTGATACAGCGAGCCCGGGGTGAGCCCCAGGCTACTCGCCAGCTCGCGCATGCCGACTTGACCGAAGCCTTTGCTGGCCAGCAGTTCCAGGGCCTTGTTGCGGTGTTCGCACAGGCGCGAGCGATATTCAGCCATAGCTATGGAAGCCGCGCCCGGTCTTGCGCCCCAGGTAACCGGCGGCGACCATCTCCCGCAGCAGCGGGGCGCTGCGGTATTTGCTGTCCTGGAAGCCGTCGTAGAAGGCCTCCAGGATCGCCAGCAGGGTATCCAGGCCGATCAGGTCGGCCAGTGCCAGCGGGCCGATCGGCTGGTTGCAGCCCAGGCACATGCCGGCGTCGATGTCTTCGGCGCTGGCCAGGCCCTCCTGGAGCACCAGGATCGCTTCGTTGATCATCGGCACCAGGATGCGGTTGACCACAAAGCCTGGGCGATTGCCGGCGGTGATCGCGGTTTTGCCCAGGTACTGGGCCAGCTCGATGGCCTGGGCGTGGGTCGCGTCACTGGTCTGCAGGCCCCGGATCACTTCGATCAGGCCCATCACCGGCACCGGGTTGAAAAAATGCAGGCCGATAAAGCGCTCGGGGGCGTTGACGCTCGCTGCCAGTTCGGTGATGGACAGCGACGAGGTATTGGAGGCAATCACGCACCGCTCATCGACGTGCGCGGCGATCTGTTGCAACACGCGTCGTTTCAGCTCGAGGTTTTCCGTGGCGGCCTCGATCACCCATTGCACAGGCGCCAGGCTGGTGTAGTCGGTGCTGGTGCGGATCTTGTCCAGGGCGGCGTGCTTCTGCGACTCGCTGAGCAGCCCCTTGCTGACCTGGCGATCAAGGTTCTTGCCCACCGTGGCCAGGGCTTTTTCCAGGGCACCGGCGCAGATGTCCAGCAAGGTCACGTTAATGCCGGCCACTGCGCAGACCTGGGCGATGCCGTTACCCATGGTGCCCGCGCCGATTATGCCGATAGTCTGCAAATTCATCGTCAGTCTCTCTTCTCAAGGTGCGCTGCCTTTGCAGGGCAGGCACGCCTTGCAATACGGAGCATTGGGCGAGAGTCTAGGGCCCGACAATGTGGCGGCCTATGCCGTAACCTGTCAGTTGTATTGGCGTTTCTTACCATGTTCACGCTACAGGACCCCAGAATGATGCCCACGCGGGAAAAGGATTCGGTTGCCGTCTACTTCGTGCAGGTCATGATCCATGCGCTGCGCGACCAGCCTGAGCGGCAGGCCGCGGTGCTGGCCGAAGCGGGCATTGCGCCGGCGCTGCTGAATCAGCCCGAGGCCCGGGTGCCGGCCAGTGCGTTTGCGGCGTTATGGCTGATCCAGATTCGCGAGTTGAACGACGAGTTCTTCCGGCTCGACTCCCATGGCATGCCGCCGGGCAGTTTCGCCCTGATCTGCCGGGGGCTGATCCAGGAACCGAACCTGGGCAAGGCACTCACCCAGTGCCTGGCCAGTTTCTCCCTGTTCCTGCGCGATTTTCGCGGCAGCCTCAGCGTGCAGGGCAAGCGCGCGGTGCTGCGCCTGGAGGCCGGCGGCGGCGATGACGACACCCGTCGTTATGGCGAAGAAACCTTTCTGGTGCTGATGATCAGCCTGCTGTGCTGGTTGGGTGGCCGACGCGTGCCCATCGATCGCGCCGATTTCCGCCATGCCCGTCCGCCCCAGAGCGACGACCTGTTGCTGTGGGGCTACAACCTGACGTTTGGCGCCGAGCGCACCGAAATCGAATTTGCCAGCAGCTACCTGCACCTGGCCGTGGTCCAGGACCTGGCTTCGCTCAAGGTGTTCCTGCGCAGCGCGCCGCAATGGCTGGTGATCCGCTTTCGCAACCCACATGGCGTCTCGACCCAGGTGTACCAGCGCCTGCGTGGCAGTCATTACAGCCAATGGCCGGCCCTGGAGGACTTGGCGGTGGACTTGCACATGAGCCCCAGTACCTTGCGCCGACGCCTGGAGCGCGAGGGCTGTTCGTTTCAGGAGATCAAGGATGAAGTCCGGCGCAGCATGGCGCTGGAGCTGCTGTGCCAGACACGGGCCAGCATTGGTGAAATCGCCGCGCACAGTGGTTTCCAGGAGCCCAGCGCGTTTCATCGGGCCTTCAAGAAGTGGACCGGTGAAAGCCCTGGCCGTTACCGCGACCGCGTCCAGGGCAAGCCCTAATGCCATTCAGTCAGGGCTTTTTTGTAGGAGCGAGCTTGCTCGCGAAGAACTCACAGGCGCCGCGTTCATTCAGGAAGCACGCGTTATCGTTGACGTTTTTCGCGAGCAAGCTCGCTCCTACAAACAAGCCTTAACTGAATGAGCCCGCTCCCCACCGTTACAGTGTTCCTCCTTCAGTGAGAGTGTCCGTTTACGTCAGTTTTTCGACGGATTTGGTAATTGCCAGGGCGCACTCGCTCAACGCTCAATAGCGCTATGTGCTGCGGGCTCCGCAGTACACCTGGGTTTTTGCCGATGGCCGTCTGGGTCAATCGCCAGCGGCGAAGGCGGTAGCAGCCTGTCTAACGAGTCAACGAGGAAAGCAGCAATGAGTGGTTATGCCCATCCGTACCGCGATACCGAATTCGTGCTGGAGGAATTGGTCGGGTTTGAGCGGTTATGCGCGAGCGCCGGGCTTCAGGATGTCAATAACGAGCTGGTCTCGGCCATTTTGAGCGAGGCCGGCCGCTTGGGTTCCGGCGTGCTGGCACCGCTCAACCGGGTCGGCGATACCCAGGGGGCGCGGTTGGGCGAGCAGGGTGTGCAGGAAACGCCGGGGTTTGCCGATGCCTATCGGCAGTTCCAGGAGGGCGGCTGGCCCTCGTTGACGGCGGCGGAGCAGCATGGCGGGCAGAACCTGCCCAACGTGATCGGCACGGCCGTCAATGAAATCTGGCACAGCGCCAATATGGCGTTCGCCCTGTGCCCGATGTTGACCCAAGGCGCCATCGAGGCCATTGCCCATCACGGCTCGGCCGAACTGCAGGCGCACTACCTGCCCAAACTGGTCAGTGGCGAATGGACTGGCACCATGAACCTCACCGAACCGGATGCCGGCTCCGACCTGGCCGCGATCAAGAGCCGGGCGGTCCCCCAGGGCGATCATTACCTGATCAGCGGCCAGAAGATCTTCATCACCTGGGGCGACCACCAGATGACCGACAACGTCGTGCACCTGGTGCTGGCGCGGTTGCCAGAGGCTCCGGTGGGCGTCAAGGGCCTTTCATTGTTCGTGGTGCCGAAGTTCTTGCTCGACGCCCAGGGCCGGCCAGGTGCGCGCAATCATGTGCAGTGCATTTCCCTGGAACACAAACTGGGCATTCATGGCAGCCCCACCTGCGTGATGAACTTTGGTGACCCCGAAGGGGCCGTCGGCTATTTGCTCGGTGAACCGCACACGGGCCTGGCCTGCATGTTCACCATGATGAACCACGCCCGCCAGAGTGTCGGGTTGCAGGGGCTGGCGATTGCCGAACGGGCCTACCAGCAGGCGCGTCAATACGCCAAGGACCGCCTGCAAGGCTCGCGTAAGGACGGCAGCCGTTTCTCGATCATCCACTTTCCGGATGTGCGCCGGATGTTGTTGCAGATGAAAGCGTCCATCGAAGCCATGCGCGCGTTGGCCCTGGTGGCCGCGGCGGAAGTCGACCGTGCCGCGTGCGCAGCCACGGCAGACCTTGCGCGCGAGCATCAGGGCCGGGTCGACCTGTGGACCCCGATCGTCAAGGGCTGGCTGACCGAGCTGGCCCAGGAGGTCACCTCCCTGGGCGTGCAAATCCACGGCGGCATGGGGTTTATCGAAGAGACCGGCGCGGCCCAGCATTATCGTGACGCCCGTATCCTCACCATTTATGAAGGCACCACCGGTATCCAGGCGCTTGACCTGGTTGGGCGCAAGACCCTGCTGAACCAGGGCGAGCTGTTGAACAACCTGCTGGATGAAATGCATGAAACCGTCGAGCAACTGCACCGCATCGACGCCCTCGCGTACCAGGCGGTGACGCTGGAGGCCGCACTCGGGGCCGGACGCCAGGCCTTGTCCCTGTTACTCGACCAGGCCAAACACGATGGGGATTGGGCGGGCAGCGTCAGCGTTAACTACCTGATGCTGTTCGGCTACCTGTCGGGCGGCTGGCTCATGGCGCGCTCGGCGGTGCAGGCGCATGCGCGCCTGGCCGCCGGCACGGGCGACGCCAGCTTCCTTGAAGCCAAGGGCATCAGCGCACGTTTCTATGCCGAGCAACTGCTGCCCCGCGTGCACGCCTTGCTGGCGGCGATCAGCGCCGGGAGCGCGAGCATCATGGCGTTGGAGGAAGAGCAGTTCTGACCGCCGCGTTGTAGCGTCTGCAGCCGGGGGTACCTCACGGCTGCAGACGCCATTGGCCAGGGCGGCGTCAGTTGCATGTGTTATGAGGTAATAACGTCGAAATTGGCCGCTGTGGCGATAAATGGGGACAAAAACGCTGCCTGCCATTCAACATTCATAAAAACGTAACAACACTGCTGCAAAGTTCGGGAGCCCTTAAACACAAGGAGTTCCCTTAATGAAAAGCTTGATGAAGTCTGTTGCACTCGCCGTTACGGTATCGCTGTGCGGCACCACGGTGTTCGCTGCCGAGAGCGTCCGCCTGACCGGCTCCGGCGCCAGTTTCCCTGCACCGATCTACCTCACCTGGTTCAAGGACTTCAGCAAGAAAAGCGAAGGTGTCACCGTGGATTACCAATCCAAGGGCAGCGGCGCGGGTGTACAGGACTTCCTGAATAAAACCGTCGACTTCGCCGCCAGTGACTCGGCGATGAAAGACGAAGACATCGCCAAGGTCGCCGAAGGCGCGCAGTTGCTGCCGATGACCGCGGGCGAAATCGTGCTGGCCTACAACCTGCCGGGCAACCCCAAGGGCCTGAAGCTGCCACGGGATGTGTACTCCAACATCTTCCTGGGCAAGATCACCAAGTGGAACGATCCGCAGATCGTCGCCGCCAACCCTGACCTGAAACTGACCGATACGCCGATCACCGTGGTTGTGCGTGCAGACTCCAGCGGTACCACGGCGGTCTTCACCAAGCACCTGGCAGCGATCAATCCGCAGTTCCAGAAAGAGCTGGGTGAGGGCAACACCGTCAACTGGCCAGCCAGCGACAAATTCATCAAATCGCCCAAGAACGATGGTGTGACCGCCACCGTACGCCAGACCCCGGGCGCTATTGGCTACATCGAATACGGCTTCGCCAAGCTGGCCAAGGTTGACTTTGCCCAACTGCAAAACAAGTCCGGTCATTACGTCGTGCCGAACGCCGAAAGCGGTGCCGAAGCCCTGGCCGCGGTGAAAATGCCGGAAAGCCTGGTGGCCTGGCTGCCGGACCCGGACGGTGCCAAGTCGTACCCGATCACCTCCTACACCTGGATGATCTTCCGCAAGCAGAACGGCAACCCGGCCAAGGCCAAGGCCATGCGTGAAATGGTCGAGTACAGCCTGACCGAGGGGCAGAAAATCGCCGACTCGATGGGTTATATCCCGCTGCCGAAATCGGTCGTGGACCAGGTTCGCAAAGCGTCCGCCAACATCCAGTAACGCGCTTAGGGCCTCTCTCGGTGTGTGCTGCCAGCCATGCCGGGAGCGCTTCCCCCCTGTTCCGGAACTCGCCAATGAACACACCTTTTGTCGTACCGGTTAACCCGGATTCTGCCTGCCAGCCACCGTCTACGAAGGATTTCCTGGTTGACCGGACCTTCCGTGCGCTTGCGCGAATAGGGGTGGTGCTGGTGCTGGCATTGGTCTTTGCCTTGGTCTTCGAGGTGGGACGCAAAGCCCTTCCCGGCATGGAAAAGCACGGTTTTGACGTATTGCTCGGCAGCGTCTGGGACGTCAACCAGGGCAAGTACGGCATTCTGCCGGCTATTTGGGGCACGCTGTACAGCGCCCTGATCGCCTTGTTGATCGCCGGGTTTTTCGGCGTCAGCATGGCGATTTTCCTGACCCAGGACTTCCTGCCCGCAAAACTGGCCGCCGTGTTTCGTACCATCGTCGAATTGCTCGCCGCGATCCCCAGCGTGGTGTACGGCCTGTGGGGCATCTACGTGGTGATTCCGGCCATTCGCCCGCTGACGGCCTGGTTGAACACTGAACTGGGCTGGATCCCGTTTTTCGGCACGTCCTTGAGCGGGCCGGGGCTGCTCCCGGCGGCGCTGGTACTGGCCATCATGATTCTGCCGACCATTGCCGCGGTGTCCCAGGACGCCCTGACCGCCGTGCCGATGAAAACCAAGCAAGCGGCCTATGGCATGGGCACCACCCATTGGGAAGCGATCCTCAAGGTGATGGTCCCGTCCGCCGCCACCGGTATTTTCGGCTCGCTGGTCCTGGGCCTGGGCCGCGCGCTGGGTGAAACCATGGCCCTGGCCATGCTGGTCGGTAACGCGAACAACATCTCCCTGTCGCTGTTTGCCCCGGCCAATACCCTGGCGGCCTTGCTGGCGCTGAACTTCCCCGAAGCCGGGCCGAACGAGATCGAGGTGTTGATGTACGCGGCACTGGTGCTGATGTTGATCACGCTGATCGTGAACGTCTTCGGCTCCATGATCATGATGTATGCCCAACGGGGTAATAAGTGATGACTGATCTCACTGCAGCAACCGACCTGACCGCGCCCGCAGGCGCGATGCCCAGCTTGCAGCGCAAGTTCGAAGGCCGCGCCCTGCGTAGCCTGGTATTGACCACTCTGGTCTGGGGCGGCGCGCTACTGGCCAGCGTGCCGCTGATCTCCGTGCTCTACATGCTGATCATGCGCGGCGGGGCGCGCCTGAGCCTGGAAGTGTTCACCGAGTTGCCTCCGACGGGGTTCGAGACGGGCGGTGGCTTCGGCAACGCCATGGCCGGCACCTTTGTGATGGTCGGTATCGCGGCGGCTATCGCCGTACCGGTCGGCATCATGGCGGCGATCTTCCTGGCCGAACTGGGGCCGGACAGCAAGCTGGCCAACGCCTCGCGCTTTGCCGCCAAGATGCTCACGGGGCTGCCTTCCATCCTGGCCGGGGTGTTTGCCTATGCCCTGGTGGTGATGACCACCGGGACCTACTCGGCCCCGGCGGGCGGCGTGGCACTGGCGGTCCTGATGCTGCCCATCGTGGTGCTGACGGCGGAAGAGTCGATGAGGATGGTGCCCAAGATCATGAAGGATGCGGCCTACGGCATGGGCTGCACACGCTCGCAGGTCATCTGGAAAATCGTCTTGCCCACCGGCCTGCCGGCGATCCTCACGGGCGTCATGCTGGCCGTGGCGCGAGCGGCGGGCGAAACCGCGCCGTTGTTGTTTACCGCGCTGTTCAGCAACTACTGGATCTACCACGACGGCAGCCTGGCCGTCATGAATCCGACGGCCTCGTTGGCCGTGCTGATTTACAACTTTTCAGGCATGCCCTTCGACAACCAGCTTGAGCTCGCCTGGGCGGCCTCGCTGGTGCTGGTCATGATCGTGCTGGTCGTAAATATCGTCAGCCGTATTTTCGGCAAGCCCAAGTATTGAGAACGGGAGCACCTGAATTTTGAACGTATCAACTGCGCAACGAGCCGCTCCGTTTGTCACCCAGGCGCCTGTGGTCATGGACTGCAAACTGGACAAGATTTTCTACGGCAACTTCATGGCCGTGCGTGACAGCCATGTGCCGATCGAAAAAAACAAGATCACCGGCTTCATCGGGCCTTCCGGCTGCGGCAAAAGTACCGTGCTGCGTAGCCTCAACCGCATGAACGATCTGGTGAAGGGCTTTCGCTTCGAGGGCCATGTGCATTTCCTCGGGCAGGACGTCTACGGCAAGGGCGTTGATCCAGTGGTCGTGCGCCGCTATATCGGCATGGTGTTTCAACAGCCGAACCCGTTTTCGATGAGCATCTTCGACAACGTCGCCTTCGGCCTGCGCCTCAACCGCTACAAGGGCGACCTGGGTGATCGCGTCAAGCACGCCCTGCAAGGCGCCGCGCTGTGGGATGAGGTCAAGGACAAGCTCAAGGTCAGCGGCCTGTCGCTGTCCGGTGGCCAGCAGCAACGGCTGTGTATCGCCCGAGCCATCGCCACCGAGCCGGAGGTGCTGTTGCTCGACGAGCCTTGTTCCGCGCTGGACCCGATCGCCACCCGCCGGGTCGAGGAACTGATGGTCGAGTTGAAGAAGGACTACACCATCGCGCTGGTCACCCACAATATGCAGCAGGCCATCCGCGTGGCGGACACCACGGCCTTCTTCTCAGTGGACATTTCCCAGGGCACGCGCACCGGCTACCTGGTGGAGATGGGCCCCACCGCGCAGATTTTCGACAACCCGCGCGAACAAATGACCGGGGACTACATCAGCGGCAAGTTCAGCTGACCCACTTATCCAACGTTTCTCAGGATTGCCAATGCCTGCAACACGTCGCCTTGATTTGCCCGCGATCGAACGCGCACTGCGTGAGGTACAGAGCCGCTTTGCCGAACTCAGCCGGCACTTTACCGAGCCGCGCGACCCCTTGACGGACGAAGTGCTGCACAACGTGCTTGAAGGCTACGCGCTGATTGACGATTATGTCGCTCGCGGCGTCGACCTGTTCGATCTGCAGCAACTGAACCTGATGCTGGAGATCAACGCCACCGTGCTCTGCGGCAAGGACCCGGTGCGTCGGCTGGAATACGCCCAGCACCTGGCGGCCACCGAGGAGCACTTTTTCAACAACGTTGAAGGTGGCATCAAGGACTTGTACAACTGGTATTGCGCGTATCGCAGTGAGTCCGTGTGGAAGCGTGCCGCGGGTGTGTATGTGCGCATCCTCAGCAAGCCGCAATTGTTCATCGAGGGCAACAACCGCAGTGGCTCGCTGATCGTCAGCTACTTGCTGATGCGCGCCGGGTTGCCGCCGTTCGTGCTGACGCTGGATAACGCCGAGGGCTATTTCAACCCGTCCTCGGTCATACGCAACTCCGCCAAGCATGGCGTCAAGGCGTTGTACGAATTGCCCAAGATCAAGAAAAAATACGCTGCGTTCCTGGAAGATAAGGCGCCTGATCCAATGAAGTTTTTCCTGAGCGACACCGCCGTGCCTGCCTATCAGGGAGGCCTTTGATGGGACGGTATTCAGTGACCGACACGCTCCAGCGCCTGTTCAAACGCCCGCGCATCCGTATCTCGTTTGATATCGATGACACATTGGCCTGCCAGCTCCACCATAGCGCCGTCGAACGCAGCCGGCTGCCGGCCTGTGTCCACCGGTTGCTCGGCGAGCCGCTGCGCCTGGGGACACGCGCCCTGACCCGCGAACTGCGCCGCCAGGGTTGCAGCATCTGGGTCTATACCTCGTCCGGTCGCACACCGTCCTATATTCGGCGTTGGCTCATGCTGTATGGCATCCGTGTCGACGGTGTGGTCAACAGCGTGCTGCACAACCGTGCGCTGACGGTGCATGGCCTGTCGAATACCCCCTCCAAATTTCCGCCGGCCTTCGATATCGACTTGCATGTCGATGATTCCGAAGGTGTGCGCAGTGAAGGCCATGACCATGGTTTCCGCGTGGTCGTGGTGGACCCGCAGGACGAAAACTGGGCACAGCGAGTGCTGGATGCCGTCGCTCATGTCCAGGCGCAACTCGCCCGGCAGCAACCGCTCAGGCACCCACAGCCTGCGCGACCACGGGCGCAAGTGTTCTCCTCCTGAGCATGGGTATCTGCTTGGGCTCAACGCTGAACACCCGGTAGATAGGGGCTGCTGTGGCGAGCGGGCTTGCTGTGGTGAGAGGGCTTGCTGTGGCGAGCGGGCTTGCCCCGCGTTGGGCTGCGCAGCAGCCCCAGTCAAGAAGAGCGCGGTGTATCAGACACTCTGTAGAGGCTGGTTTTGGGGCTGCTGCGCAGCCCAACGCGGGGCAAGCCCGCTCGCCACAACAGGTCTGTGTGCCGGGGCGATCGCCGGAATACGCCTTTCAGCGCATATGCAGAATAATCGGGCTGCTGCTGGCCGGGTCTGTATGCCCGCGCAGCTTGGCCACCGCCTTCGCGTCGACCGCGCCACCGCTGTTGCCCCAACTGCTGCGCACGAAACTCAGAACCTCGGCGATTTGCGCGTCGGTCAGTTGCTCGCGGAAGGCCGGCATGCGGTACGCGTCCGGCACGCCGGCGGCGACGACGCGTTGCGAGCCGTTGAGGGTGATGTTGATCGCCGAGGCGTCTTCCTTGGCCAGTGCCGAGGTGGCGCCGGCCAGCGGTGGCATCCACTCGGGTTGGCCCTTGCCGTCAAGGCCGTGGCAGGAGGCGCAGCGGGTCGCGTAGGTGTGCGCGCCGGGGGAGTCCGGGCGCGCTTCGGCGGTCACGTAGTGCCAGGGTGTGCCGTCGCGCTGCGGGTCGCCGGGTAGTGACTTGAGGTAGCGCGCGATGGCCGCCAGGTCGTCGTCAGCCATGAACTGGGTGGAGTTGTTGAAGGCTTCGGTCATCGAACCGTAGACCACCGCGTGTTGATTACGCCCGCTCTTAAGGAACTGCACGATCTCCGGTTCGCTCCAGCGCCCCAGCCCGGTGTTAGGGTCCTGGCGCAGGCTGGGGGCGTACCAGCCGTCGAGCAGGGCGCCGGCGAGGAACGGCGCGCCGGATTCGTCGAGGGCCTTCTCGTTGAAAGCCAGGCCGCGCGGCGTGTGGCAGCTGCCGCAGTGGCCCGGCCCCTGGACGATGTAGGCGCCGCGGTTCCACAGCGCGTCTTGGCTGGGCTTGGCCGCGTAGGTGGCGGTCGGCGCGAACAGGCCGTTCCACAACGCGATGGGCCAGCGCATATTCAGCGGCCAGGGAATATCGCTGGGGATATTCGGCTGCTTGGCCGGTTGCACGCCATGCATGAAAAACGCGTACAGCGCACGCACGTCATCGTCGCTGAGCTTGGCATAGGACGGGTAGGGCATGGCCGGGTAGAGGCGTCGACCACCTGGCGCTACGCCGTGGCGCACCGCGCGGTCGAAGTCGGCCAGGCTGTAGGCGCCGATGCCGGTGCCCTGGTCGGGGGTGATGTTGGTGGCGTGGATAGCTCCCAGCGGCGTGGCCATCTCCAGGCCGCCGGCAAACGGCGCCTTGCCCGGCAGGCTGTGGCAGGCCACGCAGTCGCTGAGGCGGGCGACGTACTCGCCACGGCTGATCAGGGCCGGCTCGTTACTGGCGGCCGCTTCCTGTGCGAAGGGTGAAGCGGGCTGACGGTTGACATACCAGGCCAGCAGCGCGGCGGCGACCAGGCCGGCCAGCGCGAGCCAGCCTACGGTTCTTGCGAATCGGCGGTTGTTCATGGGCGTTCCTTGTCGGTTAGCTGAAGGTGTATCGGCTCAATGGCAGGCTGCGGATGCGCTGGCCAGTCAGCTGCGCGACCGCATTGGCCACCGCCGGCGCCACGGCAGGCAGCGGTGGTTCGCCGATACCGCCCATCTTTTCGCCACTTTCGACGATCTTGACGTGCACCTGGGCCATGCGCGAAGGCGGCAGGATCGGGTACAGGTCGTAGTTGCGCGCACGTGGCTTGCCGTCCACGTACACCGCTTCCTCCAGCAAGGTTTGCGACAGGCCCAACGCCACGGCGCCATTGACCTGGGCCTCAATGATCGCCGGGTTGACGATGCTGCCCGGATCGATGGCTTCCCAGATCTGGTGCACCTTGACCTGGCCCTTGTCGATCGACACTTCGGCGATCACTGCGGCGTGGGAGCCGAACGGCGAAGCCATGGCCACGCCGCGCGCGCGTCGAGTGCCGTCTTCGGCGGTGTAGGGGCCACGCTTCCAGCCACCGGACAGCTCGCCCACCGCGTTGAGCAAGGTGGTCAGCCGTGGGTTGTCGCGCAGCAGGTGCAGGCGCAGCTCAAAGGGATCGCGGCCGCCTTTGTCCGCCAGTTCATCAAGGAACGCTTCGTAGAAGAAGTCGTTGAGCGAATTGCCCACCGAGCGCCAATAGCCGAGCATGGCCGGGCCCTTGACGTAGATCTGCGCGATGCGTTTGTTGGGGATGGCGTAGCTCTTGCCCGACAGCCCTTCAAGGGCCGTGGGGTCGAGCTTTTCGCCCTGTTTGCCGGCGATGGCTTCGGTGGGGCCTTCGGTGGCGCTGACTGCCTCGATTGCCACGGGCAAGCCTTCGGCGTCCAGCGCGGCGCGGAACTTGACCACCGCCACCGGGCGCAGCACATCGCGCAGAAACTCTTCCTCGCGGCTCCAGATCAACTTGATCGGACGGCCCACCGCCTTGGCCAGGGCGATGGCCTGCGGGTACGGGCTGGCCGAGTCATACAGGAAATGGCGGCCGAAAAAGCCGCCCAGCAGGGGCGAGTGCAGGTTGATTTTGGACGGGTCGAGACCGGCGCGCTTGGCGATGTCGGCGCGGAACAGGTCGGGCGCCTGGTTGGGCAGCCAGATGTCCAGCGTGCCGTCGGGGTTGAAGCGTGCCAAGGCCGACGGCGGCTCCAACTGAGCGTGGTTGACGTATTGATTGTGGTAGGTGGCTTCGACCTGGGTCTTGGCGCCTGCCAGGGCGGCGGCGACGTCGCCTTGGTTTTCGTCGTCGCGGGCCGGGCCTTGTTGGGCCGCAAGAAAATCACGGTACGTGTCGCTGGAAAAATTCGCCGGCATCACGCGCACGCTGGCATCGGCGGCAGCTTCCTGCCAGTCGACCTGGATCGCCTCGACGGCGCGCTTGGCGTGCCACCAGCGTTCGGCCACGACGGCGACCGCCCCAGGCAGTTGATGCACCGAGTGCACGCCTTTCATGGCTTCGACCTGGGCCTGGTTGCGCAGGCCGCCCACGCTCATGCCCAGGCGCGGCGCGTGCTGCACGGCGGCGTGGAGCATGCCGTCGACCTTCATGTCGATGCTGTATTGCGCCTTGCCGGTGGATTTGTCATAGGCATCCAGGCGCCTGACCGGCTTGCCGATCCAGCGGAACTGGCTCGGGTCGCGCAGGGTGATGCTGGCCGGGTCGGGCACCGGCATGTCCAGCGCGCGACTGGCCAGCTCGCCGTAGCCCAGTGAGCGGCCGGACGCGGCATGAACCACACGGCCCGGCTGGGTGGTCAGCTCGGCCAGCGGTACGCCCAACTGCTCGGCGCCGGCCTGCAACAGCATGGCGCGGGCCAGGGCGCCGAGGCGGCGCATGGTCGGGTAACTCATGCGCACCGACATGCTGCCGCCGGTAATGCGCATGCCGTTTTCCATCACCACATACGCTTCACCGGGCGGCGCGGCTTCGACGATGAACGTGGCGGGGTCGGCGTCCAGCTCTTCGCCGACAATCTGCGCCATCGCGGTATGGGTGCCTTGGCCACCTTCCATGAAGGGGCTGAGCAGGCGCACGCTGCCGTCCGGGCGGATCTCCAGGAACGCCGGCACCTGGGTGCCGCGTTCCGCCGTGGCGGCGGCCTGCACCCGGGCCGAGCCCAGCGGCAAGCCGAATCCGATGACCAGCGCGCCCACGGCCGTGCTGGTCAGAAAGCGCCGGCGCGACAGGTTGATGGGCTCGCTCAGCGACAGGTCGGGTAGCTCGTAGCGCGTGTTCATCAGGCGTTCTCCTGCTTGGCCAGGTCATGCACCGCGGTACGAATGGCGTTATAGGTGCCGCAGCGGCACAGGTTGACCATCGCTGCTTCGATCTGCGCATCACTCGGCGCGGGGGTGTGCTTGAGCAGCGCGGTGGCGGCCATCACCTGCCCGGACTGGCAGTAACCGCATTGCGCCACTTGATGCTCGACCCAGGCGGCGACCACCCGCTGGCCCACCGCATCGGCCTCGATGGCCTCGATGGTGGTGATCTCGCGACCGACCACACCCGCCACCGGCGTGACGCAGGAACGCACCACGTTGCCGTCCACCAGCACCGAGCAGGCGCCGCATTGCGCCAGGCCGCAGCCGTACTTGGTACCGGTCAGCCCAAGGTCATCACGGATGACCCACAGCAATGGCGTGTCGGCGTCGGCATCGACCTGATAGGACTTTTGGTTGATTCGTAGCTCCATGATGCATGGCTCCGTGGCTCATCGGCTGATCTTCGGTCGGTGGGGCTTTTTTCTTATGCGAGCGACAGGCGCTCATTGTCGAACTCTAGACCAGGGGGCAAGGGCTATCTATCAAAGCGCCGATAAGTCGGAGGATCAGGCAAGTATTCAAGAGGATTGGGCGATCGCGGCGCGGCAGGCCGCTCCCGGTGCGGACCTGTTCGGCTTTCGGGGGGCGTCTGGTTGGGGGCGGTGTATCAGTTGGCAAAGCAGCCGTAGGCGTGGCGGAACATCCCCACCGGCCTACGGCTCATATCAATCAACGAAACGCTGGCACGACCTGCTCGATAAACAGCGCCAGGGATTTCTTCTTCTCGGCGTGGGGCAAGCTGTTGTCGCACCAGAAGCTGAACTCATCCACGCCCAATTCCTGGTAGTACTTGATGCGCGGGATGATCTCTTCGGCGGTGCCGATCATCGCGGTCTTGTGCAGGCTGTCCAGTTCGAACTCGGGGCGGGCGGCGAATTTTTCCTCCGGGCTTGGCGCCAGGAAGCCGTTGACCGGCACCTCTTTGTTGCCGAACCAGGCATCGAAGGTGCGATAGAACTTGGAGATCGCCTTGGCCCCGACTTTCCAGCCCTCTGGATCGTCGGCGGCGTGTACGTGGGTGTGGCGCAGCACCATCAATTGCGGGCGCGGCACCGCCGGGTTGTTGTCCAGGGCGGCCTGGAATTTGTTCTTCAGGTCGAGCACCTCTTCATCGCCTTTCATCAGCGGCGTGACCATCACGTTGCAGCCGTTGGCCACTGCGAAGTTGTGTGAGTCCGGGTCGCGGGCGGCGATCCACATCGGCGGGTTGGGCTTTTGGATCGGTTTGGGCACGCTGGTGGAGGTGGGGAACTTCCAGAGGTCACCATCATGGGCGTAGTCGCCCTGCCACAGCGCGCGCACCACCGGCACCATTTCGCGCAGGGCCTGGCCACCGCTGGAGGCGGGCATGCCACCGGCCATGCGGTCGAATTCCACCTGGTAAGCGCCACGGGCCAGGCCGACTTCCATGCGGCCGTTGCTGATCACGTCGAGCAAGGCGCATTCACCCGCCACCCGCAGCGGGTGCCAGAACGGCGCGATGATGGTGCCGGCGCCCAGGTGAATGGTGGTGGTCTTGGCCGCGAGGTAAGCCAGCAACGGCATCGGGCTGGGCGAGATGGTGTATTCCATGGCGTGGTGCTCGCCAATCCATACGGTGCTGAAACCACCGGCTTCGGCCATCAGGGTCAGTTCGGTCAAGTCTTCGAACAGCTGGCGGTGGCTGATGCTTTCATCCCAGCGCTCCATGTGTACGAACAGGGAAAACTTCATGACGCTTACCTCGGATCTATTGTGATCGGCCTGTCGACTGCGGGCCCTTGAATGCTCACGCCCTTGTGAAGCCTGCCAGTGATGACGGCTGTTCGGCGGATTGATTGTTGGTATACCATAATACGGAATATCCGCAAAACTTTTCTCTCCAACGGTCGCACTCTCACCTCACAAGGAAGGCGAGCTAGATGAACATAAAACAAAAATTGATCCTGGCCTTTACGGTGATCGCCAGCCTGCCGGTGATTCTGGTGGCTGTGATGATCATCCTCAACGTGCGTCATGAAGCACGGGATGGCTTTATCGACGGCAGCGAGCGCGAGATCCGCCAGGTCGACAACGCCATGCAGCTGTTTTTCGAGGGCATCAGCCAGAACGTCGCCTACCTGGCAGCGCACCCGCAGTTGCAGGGCATTGATGGCGATGTGAAACGCTACCTGGCCGCCGATGCTGCGCGCGTCGCCCCCGGCGTGCGTGACGAGCAGGTGTTCAAACTGTTCGAAGGCTTGGCCAAGAGTCATTCGGCCTATACCTATCTGTCCTTGGGCACCGAAGACGGTGGTTATGTGTTTTGGCCCGGCGACCCCCAGCTCGCCAGCTACGACCCGCGCACGCGTCCCTGGTACAAAACCGCGATGGCGCAGCCGGGCAAGACCCTGCGCACCCAGGCCTACTACTGGGCCGCCGACGATGTGGTGCTGGTCAGCACCGTGCAAAGTTTCAACAGCCGCCAGGGCAAGCCGGGTGGGGTGGTGAATATCGACGTATCGCTCAAGCAACTGACCGACCTGGTCAAGCAGATCAAGTTGGGCGAGAGCGGCTACCTGATGCTGATGGAGGCCGACAATACCGTACTGGTCGACCCGAATGACCCGTCCCATAACTTCAAGGCGCTGGGCGAGTTGGGCGAGGGCTACCGGCAGTTGAGCGAGGCCGGCCAGGGTTTGGTCCAGGTCGAGCTGGCGGGGGAGCGCTACATGGCGCTTGTCTGGCCATCCAAGGCATTGGGCTGGCGATTTGTCGGGGTGATGCGCGAAAGTGAAGTGATGGCCGGCGCGGCGCGCCTGACCTGGCTGATCGCAGCCATCGCGCTGGTGTGCGCGGTGCTATTTGCCGGGGTCGGGGCCTGGTTTGCCGGGCTGATCGTCAAGCCGATTCGCGGCGTGGCCAGTGGCCTGGAAGGTATCGCTCAAGGCGAAGGTGACCTGACCGCGCGCCTGGCGATCAAGGGCCGCGACGAGACGGCGCAACTGGCCGGCTGGTTCAACCAGTTCCTCGAAGCGATCCGCACGCTGATTCAACGCATCGGCCAGGCCGCCGGGCAGATCCACAGCAGCTCTGGCAGTGCCACTGAAGTCTCGGTGGAAATGGCCGAAGTCGCCTCGCGCCAGCGCGAAGCGGTGGATATGGTCTCCACCGCGTTTCATGAAATGGTCGCCACTTCCAACGAAGTCGCGCGTTCCTGCAGCCAGGCCGCCGACTCGGCCGACAACGGCCAGCGCCAGGCCCATACCGGGCAGCAACAGATCGACGCGGCGGTGAACAGCGTGGGGCGCCTGAGCGAAGAAATCGGCCACTCCGCCCAGGCCATGGAGCAACTGGAAAAAGACAGCAACGACATCCAGTCGATCCTCGGCACCATCCGCTCCATCGCCGAACAGACCAACCTGTTGGCGCTGAACGCCGCCATCGAAGCCGCGCGAGCGGGTGAGCAGGGCCGTGGTTTTGCGGTGGTGGCGGACGAGGTGCGCGCGTTGGCCAAACGCACGTCGGACTCCACCGGCGAAATCGACGGGCTGCTGGGTAACCTGGCGCGGCGCACGCACCAGATGGGCAAGCAGATGCATGCCAGCCTTGAGGTGTCCCAGGAAACGGTGGTGTCGATCAACGACGCTCGCGAAAGCTTCGGGTTGATCCGCGAGTCGGTGGACGTGATCCGCGACATGAACACGCAAATCGCCACCGCCGCGGAAGAGCAGCACCAGGTGGCCGAAGACATCAATCGGCATATCAGCCAGATTCACGGGGATGCGCAATTGGTGGCAAGCCTGGCCGACGCCACACGCCAGGATGCACAGCAATTGACGGCGTTGTCGCAGACGTTGAATCAACTGGTCAGCCGGTTTCGAACCTGACCTGTATCTGGCCGTCATCCCGCAATCAAACTGTGGGAGGGGGCTTGCCCCCGATGGCGGTGGGTCAGCGACAAATAAGCGGGCTGTCCCACCGCGATCGGGGGCAAGCCCCCTCCCACATGTCTAACCGAGTACACCAGACACGACTCCGGTTGGCTCTAAGGCACACAGAAGCCAGAGCAAAACCAGACCGAGGGCTGCCTGATGATTGTGTGGCTCAGGCCGGCAGCGGCAGGGCGCCCATCTTGCCGTGGCAGTACACCAGTGGCCCGGCGTTCTGCTGGGGCACGATCAGGTTCTTCACCGAGCCGACCATGATCGCGTGGTCGCCGCCTTCGTATTCGCGCCACAACTCGCACTCGATCACCGCCGTGGCATTGGCCAGGATCGGGTTGCCCAGTGCGCTCAAGGTCCATTCGATGCCTTGCGCCTTGTCCTTGCCCTTGCGCGCGAACGCGTAGGCTTCGCTTTGCTGGCCTGCGGAAAGGACGTGGATGGCAAAGCGCTTGTTCTTGATCAGCACCGGGTACGAGTCGGAACTGTAGTTGGGGCAAAACAACACCAGGGCCGGGTCCATGGATAACGAGCTGAAGGCGCTGGCCGTCAGCCCGACGATTTGCCCGTCGTCATCCAGCGTGGTGATCACGGTGACCCCGGACGGAAACGAACCCATCACTTGTTTGTAGATGGCGGCATCGATCATGGGACGGTCCTCTGCGGGTTGAGCGGCTTTTATAGGTTTGTAGGTATGATGGTATACCGTAATACAATCCGTGCAACCGCTTTTTCAATCGCCCGATGAACGTCGATCCTGGCTCTTACAGCCAATAAATACGGGGACTATGCCAGGAAATAACCGCGTGCCCTGTGGCACACTTGCGGATCAGATGCGCGCTGAGACTACGGATCAGTCTTGTGAAAATGTTGGAATACCATAATATGGTGTTCATCTGAGGGGCGGCCGCAGAGCTCCCCCGGTTTGGCGTCAAACAACTATAAGATCAGACAAACGCGAGTTCATTTCCATGCCCCAGATGTCCCGGCAAGACCCCCTGATCGAGCATCACACGGTCGATTACGTCCCCCTCGCAGAGCGCCATGGAAAGGCCCGCGACCTGTTCACCTTATGGTTCAGCACCAACATTGCACCGCTGCCCATCGTCACCGGCGCCATGGTGGCCCAGGTGTTCCATCTCAACCTGGTGTGGGGGCTGCTGGCGATTGCCCTTGGGCACCTGCTCGGCGGCATCGTGATTGCCCTCGCATCGGCGCAGGGCCCGCGCATGGGCATCCCGCAGATGGTGCAGAGCCGGGGCCAGTTCGGCCGTTACGGTGCGCTGCTGATCGTGTTCTTCGCCGCGCTGATCTACATCGGTTTCTTCATTTCCAATATCGTACTGGCGGGCAAGTCCATCGTCGGCATCGTGCCGTCGGTCCCGGTGCCGGCAAGCATCCTGATCGGCGCGCTCGCCGCCACGGCTATCGGCGTGATCGGCTACCGCTTTATCCATAGCCTCAACCGTATCGGCACGTGGGTGATGGGCAGCGCGTTGCTGGCGGGGTTCGTCTACATCTTCGCCCATGACCTGCCGGCGGACTTCCTCACCCGTGGCGGCTTCAACGCGGCCGGCTGGCTGGCCACCGTATCGCTGGGGGTGATCTGGCAGATCAGCTTTTCGCCCTACACCAGCGACTACTCACGCTACCTGCCGGCGGATATCGGCATCACTCGGCCATTTATCGCGACTTACCTGGGCGCGACCCTTGGCACCATCCTGTCCTTCGCCTTTGGCCTGGTCGCGGCATTGGCCACCCCCGAAGGCACCGAAGCCATGCTCGCCGTCAAGCAAGCCACCGGCTGGCTGGGGCCGATCCTGATGGTGCTGTTCCTGCTCAACATCATCAGCCACAACGCCCTGAATCTGTATGGCGCGGTGCTGTCGATCATCACCTCGGTCCAGACCTTCGCCAGCCACTGGACCCCCAGCATCAAGGTGCGCGTGCTGCTCTCAGGCGTGATCCTCGCCGGTTGCTGTGTCGTCGCGTTGGGCGCGTCGGCGGACTTCATCTCGCAATTTATCGGCCTGATCCTCGCGCTGTTGCTGGTACTGGTGCCGTGGGCGTCGATCAACCTGATCGACTTCTACGTCATCAAGCGCGGGGTCTATGACATTGCTTCGATCTTCCAGGCGGATGGCGGGGTGTACGGGCGTTTCAACCTGCATGCGATCGTGGCGTATTTCCTTGGCATCCTTGTGCAACTGCCGTTTGCCAATACCTCGCTGTATGTGGGGCCGTGGGCCAACCTGGTGGAAGGCGCGGACTTGTCGTGGCTGGTGGGGTTGGTGGTGACGTGTCCGTTGTATTACTGCCTGGCGACACGTCAACACACCCAGAAGGTCAGGGCGGGGCGGTTGGGCTATACCGACTGATCCACGCCGCCAAACTCCTCCAATGCATCCACTAACGCGCCCTCGAAGTATTCCTTCGAGGCGCGATCCCACAGGATATGAAACGCCGGCACCTCCACACTCCCTGTGTGGATGACAATCCCATTCACCCGCGCCACCGACGTCTGCGCCACCATGCCCGGTTTGAATGTCGGGTGGCTGAGGTCGACGCCGCACAGCTTGGCCATGACCTGGGCAATCACACCGCCGCTGAGCCGCACACAGGCATGGCTGTCCTGGCGCGGCAGCAGGTAGTTGGCGCGGTGGTCGAGTTCCCAGCGCGCTTCTTCATCGGCGATGCGCTGGCCCTCATCCTGGGGGCTGCCCAACAACAGGTATTCGTTCTGCGACAGGCGCGCCACCCAACCGCCGTCGGCCTGCGCGAGTGCGCGGTTGGGCGCACCGGGCAGGGTGAAGCCGCGTGCGCTGAGGTACTCGGCGCTTTGCGTACCGCGAAAGCCAACCCGGGGCAGGTCGGTCTGATCTTGCAACTGGCAGGCAGGCGTGAACAATTCGTGGGCTTTCAGACTGGTCATGGCTTAACCCTCCTGGCGTTGGTTGGTGGGGTCGAAGAACGGCAGTTGCACCACCTCGGCCTGGACGACGATGCCGCCCTCGACGCGAATCGGAATGCGCTGCCCCGGTGTGCTCTGGTCGATCCCGGCATAGGCCAGGCCGATGATACGGCCCAGGCTGCTGGAGTATTCGCAGGAGGTGACGTTGCCGCTGATGTCCGCGCCGTTGAGCACCAGGTGGCCTTCCAGCGGTTGTACGCTGCCCTTGGGCAGGCTGAAGCCCACCAGTTTGCGTTTCAGCGGTTGGGCTTCGAGGATGTCCACCGAGCGGCGGCCGACGAAAAACGGCTTGGTGCGGCTCACTGCCCAGCCCATGTCGATTTCCGCCGGGTGGGTCATGCCATCGGTGTCCTGGCTGATGATCACGTGGCCTTTTTCCAGGCGCAGCAGGCGTTGGGTCTCGACGCCGAAGGGGCGAATGTCAAAGGCCTTGCCGGCCGTCATCAACGCGTCCCACAACGCCAGGCCGTGGCGCGCCGGTACGTGGATTTCATAGCCCAGTTCGCCGACGAAACCCACCCGCAGCAGGCGGGCCTTGGTCCCGGCCACCGTGCCCTGGCGCACGCCCAGGTAGGGGAAGCCTTCAGCACTGAGGTCGAGGTCGCTGCACACCTGTTCCAGCACCTTGCGCGAATCCGGCCCGGCCACGTTCACCGCACAGATCGCTGCCGTGACGTTGGTCACGTCCACGTCCAGGCGCCACTGCGCGTTCCACTTGAGCATCTGCTGGTAGATGCGGTCGACGCCGCTGGTGGTGGCGGTGACGTAGAAATGCTTGTCGGCCAGCCGCGCGCACACGCCGTCGTCGATCACCACGCCGTGTTCGTTGGTCATCAGCGCATAACGCGAACGGCCCACCGGCTGCTTGAGGAACGCAAAGGTGTACATGCGGTTGAGCAGTTCGGCGGCGTCCGGGCCGCGTACATCCAGGCCGCCCAGGGTCGACACATCGATCAGGCCAACCTTGTTGCGCACGTGCAGCGCTTCGGCCTGCATGCAGGCTTCGCGGTCCTCGGGCTTGCCATAGTAGGCCGGGCGTTGCCAGATACCGGCAGGCATCATCTTCGCCCCGGCTTGCACATGGCGCGCGTGCATCGGCGTTTGGCGGTAGGGGTCGAAGGCACGCCCGGCGACATGCGCGAGTTTTTCCGCCACGAATGGCGGCCGTGCGGTGGTCACTCCGGTTTCACTGATATTGCGCTGGGTCGCCCAGGCCACCAGCCGCGCGGTCGGCAGCGCCGAGTGGCGCCCCTGGGACGGGCCCATGCCGACCGTGGAGTAACGCTTGACCAACTGCACATCGCGGTAGCCGATGCGGGTGGCGTTGACGATGTCCGCCACTTGCAGGTCTTCGTCAAAATCCACGAAGTCCTTGCCCTTGGGGTGCGGGAAGATTGGCCAGTGGAAGTTGACCTGGGCTTCGCTGCGCAGCGGCACGCGCGGGCTGGCAGTCTTCAAGCCGAGGGCGAGCACACTGTCGGCGGCGGCATTGGTGGCGTCTGCCAGCACGTTGTCCAACTGGTGCCGACCGTGCACGGAGCCGGCCACATTCAGGTTCTGCGGTAAACCGCTGAGGCTGAACTCCGCACGCGAGTCGTCATAGGCCAGCTTGCCACCGGCCTGGCACAGCAACTGATAGACCGGCATATAACCGGCGGACATGCACAGCAGGTCGCAGTCGATCACTTGCCCGCTGGCGCTGACCTGGCCCTGGCCGGTGATCTGACGCACGTCGACGCCCTTCACATGGCGCAGGCCTTTTTCATGCAGGGCCTCGAACACCGTGCTGTTGGTCAGGCACGGGATCTTACGCTGGGCCAGGGCCGCGGGCAGGGCGTTGTCTGCCGGAGCGTGACGCAGGTCGATCACGGCGGCCACGTCGACGCCCTGGTCATGCAGGTCGAGGGCGGCGAGGTAGCCGTCATCGTTGCCGGTGAGCACCACGGCGCGCTTGCCGGGCTTGACCGCATAGAGCTTCATCAGGCGTTGCGCGGCACTGGTGAGCATCACCCCCGGTAGATCGTTGTTGCGGAAAACCACCGGTTGGTCGAACGAACCGCTGCACACCAGGCACTGTTGCGCGCGCACCTTATACAGGCGCTTGCCCTGGATCACCGGCAGGTAGTTGTCGGTAAACCAGGCATTGCAGGTGGCGTCGGTGAGCACTCGGATATTCGCGTGCTGCTGCACCGCGTCCAGCAACTCGCGGCGCAAGGTGTCGGCGCGGGTGCCGGCGATATCGAAGCGCGCATAGGTCAGCGACCCACCGAGGATCGGCTGCTGTTCGATCAGCAACACCTTGGCTCCGGCATTCGCGGCGGTCAGCGCGGCCTGCAAGCCGGCGGGGCCGGCACCGATCACCGCGAGGTCGGTAAACAGGTAGGCCTTGTCGTAGTACTCAGGTTGGAATCTCAGGTCGAGCACGCCCAGGCCGGCCTTTTTACGGATGATCGGCTCCCAGACTTTCCACATGCCCTTGGGCTTGTAGAACGAGCGATAGTAGAAACCCACCGGCATGAACCTGGAGAACTTGCCCAGGTAGGCGTCCTTGTCGTTGTCCAGCGAACCGTTGACGTTCTGCGCCGTTACGGCCAAGCCGGCGGACAGCGCGTGGGCATCGGCCAGCACGTTGGGTTCGCGGGGCAGTTGCACCAGGCTGTTGGCGTCCTGGCCGGCCATGGTCAAGGGGCCGCGTGGGCGGTGGTATTTGAACGAACGCGACATCAGGAAGCGCCCGTTGGCGAGCAGGGCACTGGCGATGCTGTCGCCCTGTAAACCTTGGTAGGGCAGGCCGTCGAAACTGAAATCGAGTGGCTGGTCACGCTGGATCAGCAGGCCCATGGGGGCGGGGAGGCGGTTCATCCGGCGATCTCCTTGGCGGTGGTGAAGTCGACGCGGGTGGTGAATAACTCGCGGGGATCGAAGGTGCGCAGGATTTCATCGGTGACCGTGTGGCGTTCGGCGAGGAACCAATAGCTGGAGGGCGTGTGCATCCACCATTCGCGCACCACACCGGCGAGGTTGTCGGTGTTGAACACGTAGTCGGCCCATTCGGCATCGCTGCACGTCACTGGGTCGGGCATCGGTTTGAATTCACCGCCATAGGTGAACTCGCTGATATTGCGTGGCCCGTTGAGCGGGCACATCATGATTTTCATAGTCCGCTCTCCGTCAGTGACTGGCCGCCGTGGCGCCCATCTCGTTGACTTGCTGGAAGGTCGAGAAACGTTCGAGACCAAACGGCTTGATCAGCTCCGGCACCTTGCCGCCGCTGGCGACCAGCTCGGCCATGGTCTTGCCGCAGATCGGCGTGGCCTTGAAGCCCCAGGTGCCCCAGCCGGCGTCGAGGTAGTAATTTTTTACCGGCGACAGGCCCATGATCGGGCTGTAGTCGGGGGTCATGTCGGTGATCCCGGCCCACTGGCGCATCAACTTGGCATTGGCGAGGAAGGGGAACATCTCGATGGCATGGGCCAGCAGGCTTTCCTTGAGGTCCAGGGTCGAGCGCGTGTTGAACAGCGGGTAAGGGTCGGAGCCACCGCCGAACACCACTTCGCCGCGGCTGGTTTGCTGCACGTAACAGTGCAGCGCCGAGGAACTGACCAGCGGATCGAGGAACGGCTTGAACGGCTGGGTGACCATGGCTTGCAGCGGGAAGGTCTGGATCGGCGAGCGAATGCCGGCCTTGGCCATCAGCAGCGAGCTGTGCCCGGCAATCGCCTGCACCGCGCAGCCGCACCGGATGGTGCCGCGATTGGTCTTCACCGCCGTGATGGCGCCGTTCTCGATCACCAGGTCCTGCACTTCGGTGAGCTGATGGATTTCCACGCCGCGTTTGGCCGCCTGCTTGGCGTAGCCCCAGGCCACGGCGTCGTGGCGCGCGGTGGCGCCGTCGATATGCCAGAGCCCGGCGATCACCGGCAAGTGGCCGGGGTCGAGGTTGAGGCTGGGCACCAGCTCGCGGATCTGCTGGCGGTCGATCATTTCCGTACGTCCGCCGAAGTGCTTGTTGACCTCAGCGCGCTGGCGGAACGAACGCACGGTGGCGTCGGTGTGGGCCAGGGTCAATTGGCCGCGCTCGGAGTACATGATGTTGAAGTCGAATTCGTTGGACAGCGACTGGAACATCTTCACCGACTCGGCATAGAAACGAACGCCTTCGCTGGTGAGGTAGTTGGAGCGGATCACCGCGGTGTTGCGCGCCGTATTGCCGCCGCCCAGGTAAGACTTTTCCAGCACTGCGATATTCGTGATTCCGTGGTACTTGGCCAGGTAGTAGGCGGTCGCGAGGCCATGGCCGCCGGCGCCGATGATCACGACGTCATAGCTGGCCTTGAGTTCCTTGGGCGGCGGTAGATCCACCTCCACCGGGTACTCCGAACTCAGTCCGTATTTCAATAGATTGAATGGCATACGGCCTCCGATTGGCTGCGTAAGGTGTGGTGTTGCGCGAGGGCGGCGGCCACGGTGTTTTTCATCAGGAAGGCAATGGTCATCGGCCCGACACCGCCGGGCACCGGGGTGATGGCGGCGACATGGGGCAGGGCGCTGTCGAAGTCGACATCGCCCACCAGGCGGCTGCGGCCGTCGTCGTCGATGCGGTTGATGCCGACATCGATCACCACCGCGCCAGGCTTGAGCCAGCTGGCGTCGATCAAGCGTGCACGGCCTACGGCGGCGATCACGATATCGGCCTGTTTGCACAGGGCCTGGGCATTTTGGCTGCGCGAATGCAGCACGGTCACCGAGCAGTCCGCCTTGAGCAGCAGCGCGGCCATGGGTTTGCCGACGATGTTCGAGCGGCCGATCACCACCGCGTGTTTGCCGCGCAGGTCGCCGCAGGTTTGCTCCAACAGGTACAGGCAGCCGCTCGGCGTGCACGGCGTGAGTACCGCGCGCCCCTGGCTGAGGCCGCCGACGTTCTGGCTGTGAAAACCATCGACGTCCTTGTCCGGTGAGATGGCCTCCAAGGCACGCAGTTCGTCCATCTGCGCCGGCAACGGCAATTGCAGGAGGATGCCGTGGATCGCCGGGTCGGCATTCAATTGGCCGATCAGGATCAACAGTTGTTCGGTGCTGGTGTCATCGGGCAGGCGATGCTCCACGGAGCGGATGCCCACCTCCTCGGCGCGCAGGATCTTGTTGCGCACATAGACCTGGCTGGCCGGGTCGTTGCCCACCAGGATCACCGCCAGGGCCGGTTGAATGTCTTGCGCATGCAGGTGCGCCACGTCCTCGCGCACTTGCAGCAGCACCCGCGCGGCGGCGGCTTTGCCGTCGATCAGTGTGGGCGCGCTCACCGGAACACCACCGTTCTGTCCTGGTTGAGGAAGACGCGGTGCTCCAGGTGGTACTTGACCGCCTTGGACAGGGCCACGGTTTCGGTGTCGCGGCCGATGGCGACGAGGTCGTCGGGCTTGTACACGTGGTCGACGCGCTGTACTTCCTGCTCGATGATCGGGCCCTCATCCAAGTCGCTGGTCACGTAGTGCGCGGTGGCGCCGATCAGCTTCACGCCGCGTTGATAAGCCTGGTGATAGGGCTTGGCCCCCTTGAAACCGGGCAGGAACGAATGGTGGATATTGATCGCCCGCCCCGACAGTTGCCGGCACAGGTCGTCGGAGAGGATCTGCATGTAGCGCGCCAACACCACCAGTTCGGTGCGGGTGTCGTCGACGATCTTCATCAGCTCGGCTTCCTGCGCGGCCTTGTTGTCCTTGGACACAGGCAGGTAAATAAAGCGAATACCCTCACGCTCGGCCATGGGCCGCAGGTCGAGGTGGTTGGAGACGATGGCGGTGATGGTCATGTCCATCTCGCCCTTGTGGTAGCGGTAGAGCAGGTCGGTGAGGCAGTGGTCGAACTTGCTCACCATCAGCATCACGCGCATCGGCTCGCGGGTGTCGTACAGTTCCCACTGCATATCGAAGGCCTGGGCGACCTCGGCGAAACCGTCCCTGATCTCTTGCAGGTTGCCCGCATGGCCATCGTTGAAACGGAACACCGCGCGCATGAAGAAGCGGCCGCTGAAGTCATCGTCGAACTGCGCCATCTCCCCGATGTAGCACGCCTTGTCTGCCAGGTAGGTGGTGACGGCAGCGACAATGCCGGACACCGCGGGACAAGTGACTTTGATGATGAAATGGTTTTTTTCGTGTTGCATGACACGTCCTCGGGATGATGGCGGCAGCTCATCGCATAGCGAAAAAATGTCTGAGGACAGCAGGCTCATTCCTTGAGCGCGTTTTCTTGTGGGGAATAAAATATTCCTGAAGTGGCTTTATAGGGGAATGGGGGCGGGGCGTCTAGGGGTTTTGGGAAAGATTTTTAACTGGGGGGAAATTTTTTGGTTGGGTTGGGTTGGGTTGGGTTGAGTACATATCCGTTTCTGCGGTAACGGCGGCTGGCGGTTCCGCTCTTACAACGGGTCACTTTTGGCAAACGCCCGGGATGCCGGCCCAGCCAAAAGTAACCAAAAGGTCTGTGCCCCACCACTCGGCACCTCGCCTAGGCTCGGTGTGCCCTCACTCCGGCTTTGGAGCGTGGGCCGCCGTCATGGGCCATCCCTGGCCCAGGACGGCTAACCCGGCGTCCTGCCGGGTTACCCACGCTCCAAAGCCTGCGTTCGGCCAGCGTGGTTTAACGGGGCGCCGAAGAT
>Ga0207655_1000391_pt1 | contig 61070 bp, 59 predicted proteins | sample KBSM44metaG_FD_184398 | JGI IMG/M metagenome (GOLD analysis project Ga0207655, IMG submission 184398) | Miscanthus rhizosphere microbial communities from Kellogg Biological Station, Michigan, USA - KBS M4-4 metaG (SPAdes) (version 2) | ecosystem: Host-associated > Plants > Roots > Rhizosphere >...
GGTCCTCGATGATCCGCTGATCGTACTCGTCGTATACGTACATAAAAGTCCTGTCTCAGGCATGCAGCTATTCGCGCGCACGGCCGCGCACTCCGGTACGGAGCCGGGGAACGATATCAGGTTGCAGTTATGCGCTAAAGTGATGTTTTTGCATATGAAAAGAACCAAATGGACTATGTGAGACTGACTGCCATTTGTGCGCTGAGCGTAGCCAGGCGTTTATAATCCGGCGTTTGCTTCGCAGAGATGTGACCCCATGCTCAAGGCCCTGTGCCAAAGCTTGTGTCTTGCCCTGCCACTGGCGGCAAGTGCGCAGCCGGCTTCGGTGGTGTTCCTCAACCCTGGGCTGTCCACCGAGACGTTCTGGACCAGCTATACCCGCTTCATGCAGGCCGCCGCGGATGAGCTGGGCATGACCCTGCGGGTGGAGTACAGCGAGCGCCGCGCCGACCTGGCGCTGAGCCAGGCCCGGGCAATTCTGGGTGGGGCGCAGCGGCCGGACTACCTGGTGCTGGTCAACGAGCAGTACGTGGCACCGGAAATCCTGCGCCTGTCACGTGGCACGGGTGTGAAGCTGCTGCTGGTCAACAATGGCCTGACCGCCAGCCAGGTCCGCAGCATCGAGGCCCAGCCCGACAAGTACGCCGAGCCACTGGGGACCTTGATGAGTAACGACGAGCAGGCGGGCTTCCAAATGCTGCACCAGATGGTCGCACAGTTGCCTCGCGACAGCTTTCCGGTGGACCTGGTGGCCTTTGCCGGGGTCAAGACCACCCCGGCCTCGCAGTTGCGTGAGGAGGGCATGCGCCGTGCGCTGGCCGACTTCCCCCAGGTGCGCCTGCGTCAGGTGGTGTACGGCGGTTGGAACCGCCAGCGCGCCTATGAACAGGCCCAGCAGTTGCTGGAGCGCTACCCGGCCACCCGGCTGGTGTGGTCGGCCAATGACGAGATGGCCTTTGGTGCCATGCAGGCGTTCGAGGAAGCTGGGCACACACCGGGGCGCGACGTGCTGTTCGGCGCCGTCAACAGTTCGCCCGAGGCCTTGCGGGCGCGTATCGATGGGCGCCTGAGCGTGCTGATGGGTGGGCATTTCACCCTGGGCGGTTGGGCGATGGTTATGCTGCACGATGACGCTCAAGGGCTGGCGTTGAACCGCGACGGGCTGCGCGAGCACAGTGCCCCGGTATTGCAGGCGATCGATCAGGCCAAAGCCAAGCGCTGGCTGAAACTGCTGGAACGGGACGATTACGGCGTCGATTTCCAGCGGTACAGCGCTGAAGGGCGGCCGCCGGGCTACCGCTACCCATTTCTTACGTCACCGGTCGAATATTGAAAGACCCTGCTTGAGTGAAGGGCATTGCTCGTCTTAACTGCTGGTGGTGAAGTGCATTCCCATAACCACTACAAGAGGCAATGCAATGGGAAACTCAACCAAGGTCCGCAAAGCTGACAGCAGCGTCGATGCCTGGGCGATCCTCTGCCTGATCGTTTTGGTGGTGGTCACTGCCGTGTATTGGGTCAGCCACCAGTAGACTTGTCTTCTAGACCGTGATGCAGCAAGCGCGCCTGCGGGGACGGAATCCCCGCAGGCGTTTTCACTTCTAACGGGCGGTAAGGTGCAGGGCCAGTTGCACCAGGCCGATCAATACCGCGATGAACACCAGGGTGAACAACGTCCCCAGCGCAATGAAATGGCTGGCCTTGCCGTGGGTGAAGTCGCGGGCGCGGTTCTTGCCGCTTTGCACGCCAAAGGCAGCGGCGAGGATGCTGTGCAGCATCTGCCAGAAGGTCGGGGGTTTGCCCTGGCTGGAATCGTCCATGTTGGCTCCTGGGAAATCAGAGGCAATCAGGGACAGTGTAGGCAATGAAAAAGGAACTGCCTGGACTGGCCTCTTCGCGGGCAAGCCCGCTCCTACAAGTACTGCACACGTTTCAAAAACGGTGCGGCCCCTGTGGGAGCGGGCTTGCCCGCGAAGAGGCCAGCGCGGCCTTAGCTGTCGTACCCGAGGTTTGGCGCCAACCAGCGCTCGCTGACGCTCACATCCTGGCCTTTGCGCGCGCTGTAGCGCTCGATCTGGTCCTTGTCGACCTTGCCCACGGCAAAGTACTGCGCTTGCGGGTGGGCAAAGTACCAGCCGCTGACCGCCGCCGCCGGGAACATCGCGAAGTGTTCGGTGAGGAACACGCCGCTTGGCCCGGTTTCACCAATGGCAGTGCCATCGAGCAAACGGAACAAGGTCTCCTTCTCGGTGTGGTCCGGGCAGGCCGGGTAGCCCGGGGCAGGCCGGATACCGCTGTACTGTTCCTTGATCAGCGCCTCGTTGTCCAGGTGCTCGTCGCGGGCATAACCCCAGTGCTCTTTACGCACCTGCTCGTGCAGCCACTCGGCACAGGCTTCGGCCAAGCGGTCGGCCAGGGCCTTGACCATGATCGAGCTGTAGTCGTCGCCCTTGTCCTGGTAGGCCTTGGCCACTTCCTCGGCACCGATGCCGGCGGTGGTGATGAAGCCACCCACATAGTCGGTGACGCCGCTGGCTTTTGGCGCGACGAAGTCGGCCAGCGACCAGTTGGGCTTGCCGTCCGGCTTGATGGTCTGCTGGCGCAGGTGGTGCAGGGTGGCCAGCGTCTGGCCGTCCTCGCCGTACACTTCGATGTCGTCATCGGCCACCTGGTTGGCCGGCCAGAAGCCGAACACCGCGCGTGCGCTGATCAGCTTCTCGTCGATCAGCTTGTCGAGCATCTCGCGGGCATCCTGGTAAAGCGCGGTGGCCGCCTCGCCGACCACTTCGTCGGTGAGGATACGCGGGAACTTGCCGGCCAGGTCCCAGGAAATGAAGAACGGGGTCCAGTCGATGTATTCAGCCAGGGTGCGCAAGTCGATGTTTTCCAGCACCTTGACGCCGGTGAAGGTGGGCTCTACCGGCTGGTAGCCGGCCCAGTCGTACTGCGGTTTGGCGGCGATGGCCTGGGTGTAGCTGAGGCGTTCGGTGCGGGCGCTGCGGTTGGCGGTGCGCTCGCGCACGTCCACGTATTCCAGGCGGGTTTTTTCGACGAAGCCCGGCTTGAGCTCTTTGGACAGCAGTTGGGTCGCCACGCCGACCGCGCGCGAGGCGTCGGTGACGTAGATGACCGCGTCGTTGCTGTACTTGGGCTCGATCTTCACCGCAGTGTGCGCCTTGGAGGTGGTGGCGCCGCCAATCATCAGCGGTAGCTCGAAGCCCTGGCGCTGCATTTCGCGGGCGACATGGACCATTTCGTCCAGCGACGGGGTGATCAGGCCAGACAAACCGATGATGTCGCACTTCTCGTCGCGAGCGGTTTGCAGAATCTTCTCGGCCGGCACCATCACGCCAAGGTCGACGATGTCGTAGCCGTTGCAGCCCAGCACCACGCCGACGATGTTCTTGCCGATGTCGTGCACGTCGCCTTTGACCGTGGCCATCAGAATCTTGCCCTTGGCTTCGGGCTTGTCGCCTTTTTCGGCCTCGATGAACGGGATCAGGTGCGCCACCGCCTGCTTCATCACGCGAGCTGACTTGACCACTTGGGGCAGGAACATCTTGCCTGCGCCGAACAGGTCGCCGACCACGTTCATGCCGCTCATCAGCGGGCCTTCGATGACCTCGATCGGGCGTGCGCATTGCTGGCGGCACTCTTCGGTGTCCTCGACGATGTGCGCGGTGATGCCCTTGACCAAGGCATGCTCCAGGCGTTTGTCGACCGGCAGCGAACGCCAGGCTTCGTTCTCGACTTCCTTGGTGGCGCCGCCGCCTTTGTAGTCGTCGGCGATGGCCAGCAGTGCATCGGTGCCTTCCGGCGTGCGGTTAAGCACCACGTCCTCGACTTTTTCGCGCAGCTCGGCCGGGATCTCGTCGTAGATCTCCAATTGGCCGGCGTTGACGATACCCATGGTCAGGCCGTTGCGGATGGCGTGGAACAAGAACACCGAGTGAATCGCCTCGCGCACCGGGTTGTTGCCGCGGAACGAGAACGACACGTTGGACACCCCGCCCGAGCTCAGCGCATGAGGCAAGTGGTCACGGATGTAGGCACAGGCCTCGATGAAGTCGACGGCATAGTTGTTGTGCTCTTCGATACCGGTGGCGACGGCGAAGATGTTCGGGTCGAAGATGATGTCTTCCGGCGGGAAGCCCACTTCGTTGACCAGGATGTCGTAGCTGCGCTTGCAGATTTCCTTCTTGCGCGCAGCGGTGTCGGCCTGGCCGACCTCGTCGAATGCCATCACCACCACGGCAGCGCCGTAGCGCTTGCACAGGCGGGCGTGGTGCTTGAACTGCTCGACACCTTCCTTCATGGAAATGGAGTTGACGATGCCCTTGCCCTGGATGCACTTGAGGCCCGCTTCGATCACGTCCCACTTGGAGGAGTCGATCATGATCGGTACGCGCGAGATATCCGGCTCGCCAGCGATCATGTTGAGGAAGCGGACCATGGCGGCCTGGGAATCGAGCATCCCTTCGTCCATGTTGATGTCGATCACCTGGGCGCCGGCTTCGACCTGCTGCAGGGCGACTTCCAGGGCTTCGGTGTAGTTCTCTTCTCGGATCAGCCGGGCGAACTTGGCGGAGCCGGTGATGTTGGTGCGCTCGCCCACGTTGACGAACAACGACTGGCGGTCGATGGTGAACGGTTCCAGGCCCGACAGGCGGCAGGCCTTGGCGATTTCCGGGATCTCGCGCGGCTTGTACTTGGCCACGGCTTCGGCGATGGCCTGGATGTGCCCCGGGGTGGTGCCGCAGCAACCGCCGATGATGTTGAGGAAGCCGCTGGCGGCGAATTCTTCGACGACTTCGGCCATCTCGGCCGGGGTTTCGTCGTATTCACCAAAGGCGTTAGGCAGGCCGGCGTTGGGGTGGGCGGATACATGGGTATCGGCTTTGGTCGACAGTTCTTCCAGGTACGGGCGCAGGTCCTTGGCGCCGAGGGCGCAGTTCAGGCCCACGGAAATCGGCTTGGCGTGGCGCACCGAGTTCCAGAACGCTTCGGTGGTCTGGCCCGAAAGGGTACGGCCGGAGGCGTCGGTGATGGTGCCGGAGATCATGATCGGCAGTTCGACGTTGTCGTCTTCGAACACTTGCTGCACGGCGAAGATCGCCGCCTTGGCGTTGAGGGTGTCGAAGATGGTTTCGATCAGGATCAGGTCGGCGCCGCCCTCGATCAGGCCACGGGTGGCCTCGATGTAGTTTTCTACCAGTTCGTCGAAGGTGACGTTGCGGTAGCCGGGGTCGTTGACGTCCGGGGAAATCGAGCAGGTACGGCTGGTGGGGCCAAGCACGCCGGCGACGAAGCGCGGCTTGTTGGGCGTCTCCAGGGTCTTGGCATCGGCCACCTGGCGCGCGATGCGCGCACCTTCTACGTTCAGCTCGTAAACCAGCGACTCCATGCCGTAGTCGGCCTGGGAAATCTGCGTGGCGTTGAAGGTGTTGGTTTCGAGAATATCGGCGCCGGCATCCAGGTAGGCTTTCTCGATGGCGGCGATCACGTCCGGGCGGCTGAGCAGCAACAGGTCGTTGTTACCTTTGACATCGCTTGGCCAATCGGCGAAGCGCGTGCCACGATAGTCGTGTTCCTCGAGACGGTAGCTTTGGATCATAGTACCCATGCCGCCGTCGAGGATCAGGATGCGCTCTTTGAGGGCGTTCTGGAGTGCTTGGAGACGAGCGCTGCGGTCGGACATAGGAACTACCTGGTCGGGCAAATATCAGAAGGTGCGGAATCATAACAAACCTGCGCGGTTTTTAGGCGCATCGCCCATTTGCATGAAAAGTGCTCATGTTGGGCGGGTGTCGGTAACGCAGAGCACCCAAGGACGACCAGGCAACAAATCGTGATGGCTTTCAAGAACCAGGACTTTCCGCACATGGTGCATCGTATCCTTGCCGGCGCCTTCGCCCTGCTCATCAGCGGCGCGGTGTTCGGGCAAGCCCCCCAGTCGAGCCCGGCTATTTCCTACACCCGGGACATTCAACCGATCTTCACCGAGAAGTGCGTGGCCTGCCACGCCTGCAACGACGCCGCTTGCCAGCTGAAGCTGGAAAGCCCCGAAGGCGCGGTGCGCGGGGCCAGCAAGGTGCCGGTGTACCAAGGCGAGCGCAGCAAGGCGGTGCCCCCCACCCGGCTGTTCTATGACGCCCACAGCGAAGAGCAATGGCGCAAGAAGGGCTTCTACTCGGTGCTCGACAACCAGGGCAGCCAGGCCGCGTTGATGGCGCGCATGCTGGAGCTGGGCCACAAGACCCCGCTCACGCCCAACGCCAAGCTGCCCGAGGAGATCGTCCTGGGCCTGAGCCGCAACAACATGTGCCCGTTGCCCCATGAGTTCGACGCCTATGCCGGCGCCCACCCCAATGAGGGCATGCCGCTGGCGGTGACCGGGCTGACCGACAAGGAATACGACACCATGCGCCGATGGCTGGCGGCCGGTGCGCCGGTGGAGTACCAGCCGATCCAGCCGAGCGCTGCCGAAGCCAGGCAGATCAGCGATTGGGAAGTACTGCTCAACCGCCCCGGTTCCACCGAGGCGCTGGTTGGCCGCTGGCTATACGAGCACCTGTTCCTGGCGCACATCTATTTCGTTGGCGGCGAGCAGGGCCACTTCTTCCAGTGGGTGCGCTCGCGCACGCCAAGTGGCAAGCCCGTCGACATCATTGCGACCCGTCGCCCCAACGACCCGCCGGGCACCGACTTCTACTACCGGCTGATCCCGGTACAGGGCGTGATCGTGCACAAAACGCACATCACCTACCCGATGGGGCCGCAGAAGCTCAAGCGGGTGAAGCAGTTGTTCTACGCCGGTGACTGGCATGCCGCCGCGCTGCCAGGCTACGGCCCGCGCCACCGGTCCAACCCGTTCGAAACCTTCGAGGCGATCCCGGCGGTGGCGCGCTACCAGTTCATGCTGGATAACGCCGAATACTTCGTGCGCACCTTCATCCGTGGCCCGGTGTGCCGCGGGCAGATTGCCACCGACGTGATCCGCGACAATTTCTGGGCGTTGTTCCAAGAGCCGGCCTTCGATCGCTACATCACCGATGCCAAGTACCGGGGCGAGGCTACGCCATTGCTGGCCATGCCGGGGCAGATCGATGATGTGGGCAGTGTGCTGAGCCTGTGGCACGCCTACCGCGACAAGCGCAACGAGTACGAGAAACTGCGCCGTGAAGCCTATGCCGACATGCCAGCACCCGGTTGGTCGACCTTGTGGGCCGGTAACGACAACGCGTTGCTGAGCATCTTCCGCCACTTCGACAGCGCCTCGGTGACCAAGGGCCTGATCGGTGATGTGCCGCTGACCGTGTGGCTGTTCGACTACCCGTTGTTCGAGCGCACTTATTATCAGTTGGCGGTCAACTTCGATGTGTACGGCAACGTTTCTCACCAGTTGCAGACACGCCTGTACTTCGACCTGATCCGCAACGGCGCCGAGGTCAACTTCCTGCGCCTGATGCCTGCCGACCAGCGCAAGGCGATCCTCGGCGACTGGTACCAGAACAGCGGCAAGGTGAAGATGTGGATGGATTACGAGGACATCGACACCGATACCCCGAGCGGTATCAAGCTTGACGCGCACAACCCCAAACGTGACTTTGGCCTGAAGCTGCTGCAGCGCACCGGCAGCCTGAATGCCGCGCCGGACCCGATCAACCGCTGCCAGGGTGCGTTCTGCTCGCGGGCGCAGGTGAGCGAGGAGTTCCGCAATGCCGAGCAGTCGCTCAGCCGCCTGGTGTCGCGCCCGGCTGCCGGGCTGAAGGTGATCAACCAGTTGCCCGAGGCGACCATGTTGCGCATCGAAGGGCAGGGCGGGCAGCGCCAGGTTTACAGCCTGCTGCGCAACCGCGCGCATAGCAATGTGGCGTTCCTGTTGGGCGAGGCGTACCGCTACCAGCCAGGGCTGGACACGCTGACCCTGTACCCTGGGGTGCTCAGCAGCTACCCGAACTTCATCTTCAATATCCCGACCAAGGATGTGCCGGAGTTCGTCGAGGATATGGAATATGCAAAAGATGATGCGGCGAAGTTCGAGCGCATTGTCATGCGCTGGGGCGTGCGCCGCAGTCACCCCGAGTTCTGGCGCTATTTCCATGACTTGAACAGCTTCATCAAGGAGACCGAACCGGTCGAAGCCGGGGTACTGGACATGAACCGCTATGAGAACCTCTGATCGGGTCAGCTGATCTTTCCGAATACCCTGCGGTCGGAATCGGTGGGTGGTCCGGGGCTGCTATGCAGCCCGAAGGCCTCAATGCACCGGCAATCGCAGGGTATTTCATGCTGTATTCGCTTCAGGCACTGCGGGCGTTCGCCGCCTGGGTGGTGGTCTGCCACCATTTCATGCAGATCTTCTTCGACTTCCATGCCACAGGCCCCATCGGCCAACTGCTCACCGACCGTGGCGCCATAGGCGTCGACATCTTCTTCGTCATCAGCGGGCTGGTCATCTACCTGTCGACCCGCGATAAATCCATCGAGCCGCGCCAGTTCCTGCTCAATCGGGTTATGCGTATCGTCCCTGCCTACTGGTTCTACACAGCACTGATGGCCATGTTGCTGCTGGCCTTCAGCCAATGGATGCCACATCAGGAATTCGCCTGGCGTCACCTGTTCCTGTCGCTGCTGTTCATCCCGGCGGAAAACCCCGGGGGTTATGGCCTGTACCCGACCCTGAACGTGGGCTGGACGCTGAACTTCGAGATGTTCTTCTACCTGCTGTTCGGTCTGGCGTTCCTGGTGCGGCAACGGCACCACCTGCTGCTGGTGAGCGCTGCACTGTTGCTGGTCAGCGAGGTGCTGGGCCGTGTGGGTGTGCTCAGCCATTTCTACAACAACGACATCATCTACGAGTTCCTGCTCGGCATTGGCCTGGGTGTGCTTCATCGCCGTGGCCTGATTCGCCAAGGGCGGTGGCTGCCGCTGGTGGTGCTGGGGGTGGCAGGCCTGGCCATCTATCACTTGGATGCGTCACAGCGGTTGCTGCACTGGGGCCTGCCAAGCGCGATGATCGTGCTGGCTTTCATTGCCTTGGAGCCCGTGTTCCAGGGCAACCGGTTGCTCAAGGCGCTGGGCGACTGTTCGTACTCGGTGTACCTGGTCCATGTACTGGTGCTGTACGCCGGCTGGTTCGCCAGCCAGCGCCTGCATTTGAACCCGTACCTGGTGTTCGCCCTGTGCGTGCCGTCCATTGGACTAATGTCGTGGTTCAGCTACCAGTGGCTGGAGCGCGGCCTGTACCGGCGCATGCAAGCCTGGCTGGCGGCGCCACGGGAGCCGGCGCCTGAATATGCGCTTTCCCGAGTCAAATACTAGGACTTTGTTCGAAGGCTGGGTTGGCGTACACTTGGCGGCAAGTCTGTGAGGAACCTACATGAGCGCTATAACCATTACCGACGCCGCCCATGACTACCTGGCCGATCTGCTTTCCAAGCAGAATACGCCTGGCATCGGCATTCGCATTTTCATCACCCAGCCGGGCACCCAGTACGCAGAGACGTGCATTGCCTACTGCAAGCCGGGCGAAGAGAAGCCTGACGACACCGCCGTGGGTCTGAAGAGCTTCACTGCTTACCTGGACGCAGTCAGCGTGCCATTCCTGGAAGACGCGCTGGTCGACTACGCCACCGATCGCATGGGTGGTCAGCTGACCATCAAGGCGCCGAACGCCAAGGTGCCGATGGTCAACGAAGACAGCCCGATCAACGAGCGCATCAACTATTACCTGCAGACCGAGATCAACCCCGGCCTGGCCAGCCATGGCGGCCAGGTGAGCCTGGTGGACGTGGTTGACGACGGCATTGCCGTGCTGCAATTCGGTGGTGGCTGCCAGGGCTGTGGCCAGGCCGACGTCACCCTGAAAGAAGGCATCGAACGCACCTTGCTCGAGCGTATTCCGGAGCTCAAAGGCGTACGTGACGTGACTGACCACACGCAGAAAGAGAACGCCTACTACTAAGGCTTACGCGCCTGCGGGGCGGCTCTCTTAGCAACAAAGTGTTACGGTTTCAACCCCTGCGACAACAGGCCGCAGCCCGTATTCAAAGGGCTGCGGGCCATCAGCGCCTTGGTCGGGTAGAACCCCTCTGGGTGTCATGCCAGAATGCCCCGGTTTTTCGACCGGCCCGTCCCGAGGGCCGGCACCTTCCCTGTAAAGGATGGTTTCATGAATGATCTTTTGACCCGGCGTGCGGTTGTCGCCGGCATGGGCGTTCTCGGGCTTGGTCTGCTCGCAGGCTGCAGCCCGGCCCGGGGGCTCGAGTTCAAGTACGGCAAGAACATGAGCAACGAAATCCTTGGGCGCAAGTTCAGCCTCAAAGACCCGCAAGGTAACGTGCGCACCCTGTCGAGCTTCTACGGCAGCATGCCGATGGTGTTCTTCGGCTTCACCCAGTGCCCGGCTGTCTGCCCGACCACGCTGGCGCGTGCGGCACAAATCCGCAAGTTGCTGCGCGGCCGTGATCGCGACCTGTTCCAGGTGGTGTTCATCACCCTGGACCCTGAGCGCGACACCCCCGAGGTGCTCGATGCCTATGTCAAGGCCTTCGACCCTACGTTCACCGCGCTGACCGGCACCCCCGAAGAAATCGCCGCGGTGGCCAAGGAATTCAAGGTGTTTTACGAAAAGGTCCCGGCCGGGGACACCTACACCATCTCTCATTCGTCCACCAGCTACGTCTACGATACACGTGGCACCCTGCGCCTGAGCCTGGGCCATTCCCTGAACGCCAAGGAATGCGCCGAAGACCTGGTCACCCTGATGGAGATCTGCTGAATGTCGATGCAACCGATCAAACGCGGCCTGGCTGCCCTGGCACTGGTGGGCCTGGCCTTGCCGGCACTGGCCCAGACCACCGTGAGCGATGCCTGGGTCCGCGCCAGCGTGCCGCACCAGCAGTCCACCGGTGCTTTCATGACCCTGACCGCCAGCAGCGACAGCAAGCTGGTGAGCGTGGCATCGCCCGTGGCCAAGACCGTGCAGGTGCACGAGATGACCATGAACGGCGACGTGATGGGCATGCGTGAGGTCAAGGCCGTCGAACTGCCGGCCGGCAAGGCAGTGACCCTGGACCCGAATGGCCTGCATGTGATGCTGATGGGCCTGAACAATCAGGTGAAGGAAGGCGAAAAAGTACCGCTGACCCTGACCATCGAAGATGCCAAGGGTGGCAAGGAAACCCTGGACGTACAGGCTGAGGTGCGTGCGCTCAACGCCGAGGCGGGCGGTGGGCATGATCACATGCACATGAAGCACTGACAGATCAAAGGGCCGCGTTCAGCGGCCCTTTTTTTAGCTGCGCCTTTCAGCTACGAAAGCGTGGCAGCGGCCTGTCGAGGGTCAGCGAGGTCAAGGTCTTGCGGACCTGGGCTTCGTCGGCCTCCAGGGCCTTGAGACTGGCGCGGATCTTGCCGGCAGCGGGCACATCGCCCTGCCGGTCGATCCAGTCGGCAATCTCCTTGCAGGCACTGCTCAGGCAGGCTTGGCGCTGGTTCATCAGTGACAGCAGGGTGGTGAGATCTCTTTCAGACATGGCAGGATCCTCCATTCAGCCTTGTCAGTGTAGCAGCGGCTGGCCGGCTTGCCTGAGGCTGGATGTCGCAGCTCAGCCTTGCAGGCAAGCGCTGCGATAGGCCCCGGGTGTCACCCCGTATGCCTGCTTGAATTGCCGGCTCAAATGGCTCTGGTCGGCAAACCCCAGGTCGAACGCCACCTGCGAAGCAGCAAAGCCGCACTTCAACATTTCCCGCGCGCGGGCCAGGCGCCGCTGCTTCAGCCAGGCGTGCGGCGGCAGGCCGGTGGCCTGGCGAAACACCCGGGCGAAATGGAACGGCGACAGGTTGACCGCCGCCGCCAGCGCTTCGAGCGAGGGTGGGTCGGCCAGTTGGCTTTCCAGCAGTTCGCGGGCGCGGGCCACGGCCAGTGGCTCGTGGCCGGGGGCAGAGGGTTCAGCGCATTGCCCGTGTCGTTGCACCAAGGCCAGCACCGCCTGACGCCAGGCGGTCTGCTGTTGCAGGGCACTGGCGCCAGTTTCGGACAGCTGATGCAGCTGGCTGAAGGCGATCGCCAGGGCCGGGTCATGGATCACGCTGTCCTTGAAGCTCGGCATGCCATGGCGGCCCAGCTCCAATTCGTCGAGCACGCCCGTGACCCGCGCGTGCTCGGGGTAGAAGCCGCGGTAGCGCCACCCCGCTTCGTGGGCTGTGGCGCCGGTATGCAGCTCGTCGGGGTTGATCAGCACCATGCTGCCGACCGGCGCCAAGTGCTCGCTGCCACGGTGCCAGAAACGCTGGGCGCCGGACTCGATCACGGTGAACACATAGCCTTCGTGCACATGCGGGGCAAAGCGCTGCTGGAAATAGCGCGCGTGCAGCATTTCGACGTCGCCCAGGGCCGGCGCCTGCCAGAGGTGTGTCTGCTCGCGCAGGGGCGTGTTCATGCCAGCCAGCTGCGCAGGAGGAAGAAGATCAACATGCTCACCAGCATGCTGAGCAATACGCTGCGGGTCAATAACACCAGGGCGATGGCCACCAGTGAGCCCAGCAGGTAGGGGTTGGTCAGGCTCAGGTTGAGCTGGTGCTCGGGCATGAAAATGATCGGGCCGCAAATGGCGGTGAGCATACCCGGCACGGCAAAACCGAGGAACTGCCGGGCATTGGAGCTCAGGCGCAAGGGCAGGCGCGGCTCCAGGAATGCATAGCGGTTGAGGAACACGATGGCGCCCATGGCGAAAATCAGGATCCAGGTCATGCGCGGGCTCCGGTGAATTTCTGACAGATGAACCCGGCGCTCATGCCCAGCAGGCCTGCGGCGACCAGGGCGGTTTCCCAATGCCAGTAGCTGAACAGCACCGAGCAGAACAGCGACACGGCGACGCACACCACCGTGGCCAGGTTGCGCACCAGCGGTGCGATCAGGGCGACGAAGGTGGCGACGATGGAGAAATCCAGGCCGAACTGGTCCAGGTGGGGAATGCTCTGGCCCAGCAGGATGCCGGCCAGGGTGAACAGGTTCCAGGCGATGTAGAAGGTCAGGCCCACCCCAAGGGCATACCAGCGGTTGAACTGCTGCTGGTCGTACTGGCTGGTCAGGGCGAAGAACTCGTCGGTCAGCAGAAAGCCCAGGCCCAAGCGCCAGCGCAGCGGCTGGCTGGACAGTACCGGGCGCATCGACAGGCCATACAGCAGGTGCTGAGAGGTCAGCAGCAGGGTGGTGAGCAGGATCGACGCCAGGTTCGCGCCGCCCTTGAGCATGCCGATAGCCACCAGTTGCGCGGCACCAGCGAAGACGATGGCCGACAGCCCTTGCCCCTGCCAGGCGCTGAGGTTGGCCTCGATGGCCATGGAACCGGCCAGCAGGCCCCAGGGGGCGACGGCCAGGGACAACGGGAGAATGGCGATGGCGCCGTGGAGAAAAGCTTGGCGAGCGATGTGGGGCATGATGGCTGCAATGCTGTACTTGGCAGGCCAGCATGCCAGACGGAGCAGGGGATGGCTTGAACGATCTTGCTGGTTGACGCGGCTTCCACAAGGATCGCGGCCGGCCGAGGGCTATGGGTGGCTGGTCAGGTGCTGTTGCGCCGTCACGCAGCCGTTGATGTCCACGGCCTTCTGCAACAGGCTCAGGCGGTGCTGTGGGTCGAGGTCGCCAAGCAGGCGGTACACCTCGGCCTGGTAGTCGCGCTGGCGCCCCCACAGCATTTCCAGGCCTTGTGGCCGGCTGCGGTTGCAAGCCAGGCGGGTGGCCGGTTGCGGGTAGTAGGGGGCGTACACGGTGGCCATGTTGGGGATGGCCTCCAGTGCTGCGCGGTATTCGTTACTGGCGTTGTAGGGCCGGCACCAGGTGGCGATGGCTGGCGCGGGTGCGGCAAAACCCTGCTGGAGGCTGGCCTCGAGCAACGGGCAGGCGGCATCTGCAATTTGCGCGGCGGGCAGGTAGGTCATGTAGTACAGCGCCAGGCGGTACTGCGCGACCGGGTGGCCCAGCTCCACCGACTTTTTCAGCAGGGCGACCGCTGTCGGCAAGGTGTGGGCCATGGCCTGGCCCTGGCGGCTAAGCTCGGGGTCGTCGCCCACGGCGGTCCGCAGCGTGCTGGCACCGTCATCCTGGTTGTCGGCTTGCTCCAGCAGGGGTAAGGCCTGGCGGTAGAGCAGGTCGGCATGAGGGTCGATGTGCACTTCCAGCGCGTGCCCAGCCAGCGGTAACAGCGCGATCAACAGCGGGGGCAAGCGACGCATGCGGCTCACAGGCGAACCCCAGGGGCGGCCAGACAAGGATGGACGGCTTCGATGTTCATGGCGGTCAAGCGTACGCCTCAGGCAAATCGGAACGACGGCATATTCTAGCCACCCAAGGGGGCTGGCCGGAAGACCACTCGGCATCTGTCAGACGAGCTTGATTGGCGTAACCTTGCGCTGGGCGTGTTTTTCCTGGGCCAAGCCAAGCTTGGCGGTGATTACCTTGGCCAGTGCGTTGTTGCCCAGATCGTTCAGGTGCAGGCGATCGATGAACAGGTCTGCGCCGAACACGGGCGAGCTGTTGAGCATGCAGTTCATGTCGTAGCAGGGCACCGGGTCGGCCTGGCTCTTGATGCGGCGGAAAAACGCCGAGTGCAGTTGGCTGTCGAAGGCGCCTTCCAGCAGCCGGTCGAAGTTTGCCGGTTGTTGCTGCAGCGCGGCCAGCATGGCCTGCTCGCCAGCGGGCAGGGTATCCCGGCACCAGGGGAGTAACGGTTGCAGGATGAAAGTGAGGGTGGCGTGGCTGTCTGCCAGCAGCCGGTCCCATTGGCGCAAGGTACGGCCAATGTTGTCGGCGGCACGGGCCAGGCGCTTTTCCGGGGGCGACAGCGGCCAGCTGACCGGGGCTGCGACCGCAGGCGTGGCCAAGGCCTGGGCAATGCGCCGCCACAGCGACTGCCGACGCAACGGTGCGGTGGCCTGCATGCCTTCGCTGAAACTGTTGAGAAAGGCCTGGTAGGCCTTGGCGTGTTGTGGATCGTTGGGGCTGGCGAGAACTTCGCACAGGGCTTCGTGGGCCAGGCTGTTGAGGCCGCTGAGCACCACCACGTGGCCGAGCTGGCCAAGGCGGTGCTGGTGGGTCAGGAACATCAGCAGCTCCTGGCTGGCATTGAGCCCGCAGCCGGCCAGGCTCAGCCAGACTTCGCCGGTGAGCATCGACAGGTGCGAAGCCACCGTGTGTTCGTCGGAACTGGCGCCAATGCCCAGCGCCGTGGAGCCACCGACCAGCAGGTTGATGCGCGAAGCACCGCCGCGCTCGGCCGGCGAAAAACGCTTGCCGGCGCAATGGCTGTAGCGCAGGCCGAGTGCGTCGGTGTTGATGGTGCCGGAGCGGTAGCCGGTTTCGTGCACATGCACGGTGTGTGGGGCACGCCGACTGCCCAGCAGCAGAAAACGCTGGTAGTCCTGCTGCAACGGCGAAGGAGACGGGCTCGTGTCAGTCGCGGTCATGCTCTCTCCTCCGGTTGTTCGGGTGCTGCGTTTCACGTTCAGGCCGCCAGCTCCTTGAGGTTGTACAGCAGGCCACCGGCGGCGATCAGCAGCAGGGCGACGCCCGAGGCCAGGCTGATGACGCGGTTGCTGCGCTGCGAGGCGATCTTGCCGATGGCGAAGATGTACAGGCTGAGCACGGCGAAATCGATGGCCACCCACAGCAATGACAGCACCACCATGCTCTTGCCGAACGACTCGGTGATCTGGATGAACTGGGGGAAGAAAGCGATGAAGAAAATGATGTCCTTGGGGTTGGAGATACCCACCATGAAACCTTGTAGCAGCCCGCCACGCCCGGCCTTTGGGGCCTCGCTCGCCGCCTCCTGGGTTGGTGCCTGCAGGGCGTCCCTCAGCGTGCCCACGGCGATGTAGCCAATGAACAGGCAGCCCAGCAGGCTCATGGTACTGAGCCATGCCTTGTCGATGGCGGCGCTGGTGAGGATGATCCAGGCGGCGGCGCCGATCAGCACCAGTGACGCCCAGTTGGTGCCGACAGCGGTGAACATGGCCTTGCGCGAGCCGGAAGCAGCGGCCGTGTTGACGATCAGTGCCACCACCGGCCCGGGGGTGGCGATAAGGAGCAGGACGGTGAGGGCATAAGTGGCGGTGAGTGCGGTATTCACGGTCAGTTCTCGATCAGTATGTCGGGTGTCGCCAGGTGTGCGGCATGGGCGTGGAACGGGCAGCGCGCTGGATTGAGCGAGCCTGCCTCCTGCAGTTGATACTGCTTCCACTCGTAGTTGTCGGCGTCGCCGAAAGCGCCAAGGGTGTCGGGGACGACGCCGTCGTTGTAATGGTGCACGCGCTCACGAATGCGCTCGCGGATTCGCTTGCCACTCTCGGTATTGGCGTTGGCCACTTCGTCGAAGTTCGCCCGTGGGTTGATGACGAACGTGACGTGCTGGCCGAGGTTGCGGCTTTTCATTTGCTGATGGCCGGGGAAGTTCATGTTGATGAACAGCGGCATGCCGGCATAGCAGAACGACCAGCCCGAATCGTCAGGGTCGGTCGGAATGCCCTGTGGCCAAGGGTGTGGGTCGCGTGCATGCACCCCGCGCAGCACCTTCCAGGCCAACGCTTGCTGCTCGGCGAGGTTGCTGCCGGCTGGCGTTTCGAGAAACACCACCAAAGGGCTGCCGATGCGCTGCTTGGCGGTGATTTGTGCGACGGTGCGCACATAGTCGGCCAGGCCCTGCGCGATGTCATCGGCGAGTTGCTCGGCGCGGGCGAACAGAATGTGACAGGTTTCGCCGTTTACCGCCTTGCGGCCGAACAAGCAGGGGAATTCGGGGTTGGCGAGAACACTGCGAAAGTGTTCTATGGTTTTGTACGTCCAGTGTTGCATGTTAGGACCATGTTCCGCGGCTAGCTCTAGCGCATCCAGGCGATAGCAATTTCCATATCCCGTAAACATGATTTCCCCAGGCGTTGATTTAAGTGAACGTTCCAGTCACATGCAGGCAGGATCTTGGTTATGTTTGTTATTTACCTGCATTTTCCGAGACGCTTCTGACGTTGTAAAACGCGTGGAACTATGACCTACTATTAGTCTCACTCATGCTCGGGACGTCGCCATGTCGGAACGGATTCAGGCCTTGCACGCGCTGCGTGCCTTCGAGGTGGCCTCTCGCTATGGCTCCTTCACCCGTGCAGCTGAAGAGCTGGCCCTGACCCAGGGTGCGGTCAGCCACCACATCAAGACGCTCGAAGCCATGTTCGGCTGTGACCTGTTCGAACGTCGCGGCCCTAAACTGAGCCTGACCGAGCACGGCCGCCTGCTGGCACAAGAGCTGAAAGTGGGTTTCAAGATCATCGAAAATGCCTGCGCGTTGCTGCGCCAGGACCGCTATGGCTTGCGCCTCAAGGCCCCGTCCACGCTCACCGTGCGCTGGCTGCTGCGGGCGCTGGATGCGTTCAAGAAAATCGAGGACAACTGCAGTGTGCAGCTGTCCAGCGTGTGGATGGACATCGACAGCGTGGACTTCTATTCCGAGCCCTACGACTGCGCCATTCTTCTGGCCAATGGGCGCTTTCCCGCCGATATCGAGAGCTTCAAGCTGTTCGATGAATGGCTGATTCCGGTATGCCACCCCAATTACATGGCGCAGGCACAACCGCAACTGTCCGACCTGACCCGATGCGAGTTCCTCCACCCGTCCCCCGACCGCCGTGACTGGCGGCGTTGGTTGGCGCGCATGGATGCGCTGGACATCAGCATTGACCAGGGGCAGGTGTTCGATACCCTCGACCAGGGCATTTCGGCCGCTCAGCAGGGCCTGGGCATTTCAGTGGTCGACCTGGTGCTGGCCAGTGCCGACCTGGCGGCCGGGCGCTTGGTCACACCATTCAAGCATGCGGTGGCCACGGGCGACGGTTATTACATGACCTGGCTCAAGGCCAGCCCAAAAGCGCGGCAGATGCACAAGCTGCGCGACTTCCTGCTCGGCCAGGTAGCGCCGCTGGCCTACAAGGACATCAACTACCTGTACGGTTGAACACCCGCTCGAGCATGAAATCGATGAACACCCGCAGCTTCGGCGGCATATGCCGCCCGGACGGCCACAGCAGGTAGAAGCTGCCGCGCTGTTCCATGAAATCGTCGAGTACGCTGACCAGCGAACCGTTGCCCAGTTCACGGCCTACGGTGAAGTCCGGCAGGCAGGTGATGCCGCGGTGGTTCACGGCAAAGCAGACGCGTGTCTCGACATGGTTGCAAACCATCGAAATGGGAATGTCGTAGGCGTGCTCGGGGTGCTCCTGGCGCAGCGGCCAGGTTTCCAGTTTGCCGTTGCTGGGGAAGCGGTAGAGCAGGCAGGTGTGCGTGGCCAGCTCGCGTGGGTGCAGGGGTGTGCCGCGTTCGCGCAGGTAGTCGGGCGAGGCCACCAGGCGGTGCTGGAAGTGCCCCAGGAACTTGGCATTGAGCCGTGAATCCACCGGCTGCCCGCCGCGCATGACCACATCGAAGCCTTCGCCGACGATATCCACCATACGGTCGGAGAAGTCCAGGTCCAGTTCCACTTGCGGGTACAGCGCCATGAACTCGGCCAGTGCCGGCATCACCAGCCCGGTCACCTGCGGCATGCTCACCCGCAGGCGCCCGCGCGGGGTTTCGCTGGCTTGCGACAGTTCCTGCTCGGTCGCCTCGATTTCGGCGAGGATGCGCCGGCTGCGGTCAAGGAACAACGTGCCCTCGGCGGTGAGGGTGATGCTGCGTGTGCTGCGGTGGAACAGGCGTACGCCCAAGCGGTTCTCCAGGCGCGCCACGCGCTTGCCGACTGCCGAGGCACTGATCCCCAGTGACTGGCCCGCGGCGACAAAGCTGCGGGTTTCGGCCACTCGATTGAAGACCACGAAGCCGCTGAGGCTGTCCATGCTGCATACCTGATTGCGGACATTGGCGTCCTGGGTGAGTGGCATTGTAACCGTCTTTTTCCGTAATGCGTGGGTCTTGCAGACTGTTCCTCTCGTTTTCCTACGCAAGGCAAAAGCACATGTCCCAAACACCTTCCGCATCGTTGCTGGCAACCAGTAACGAACGCTTGCCGCTCAGCGGGCTGCTGGCGCTGGCCATGACCGGCTTCATCGCCATCCTCAGCGAAACCCTGCCGGCTGGCCTGCTCGACCAGATCGCCGAGGGTATGCACATCAGCCAGGCCATGGCCGGGCAATGGGTGACGGCCTATGCCCTGGGCTCGTTGCTGACCGCCATTCCACTGGTGACCTTGACCCAAGGCTGGTATCGGCGCCGGGCGTTGTTGCTGGCGATCGTCGGTTTCGTAATGTTCAACGGGCTGACGGCCGTGTCGAATTCCAACAGCCTGACCTTGGTGCTGCGCTTTTTTACCGGCGCTGCAGCCGGGCTGGCTTGGGGTTTGATCGCCGGTCACGCGCGGCGCATGGTGCCGGTGGCACAGCAGGGGCGAGCCATGGCTTTGGCCATGCTCGGCCAGCCGATTGCCCTGTCGCTTGGCTTGCCGATTGCCACCTGGCTAGGTGCGGGGCTGGGCTGGCGCGCGACGTTCGTGGTGGTCACGCTGGTGGCGTTGCTGTTGGTGGTGTGGGTATTGCGGTCGGTGCCGGACTACCCTGGGCACACCGCCGGCAAGCGTCCAGCGGCCATGCAGGTGCTGCGCACACCGGGGGTGATGCTCGTGCTGCTGGTGATCCTCAGCTGGATCCTTGGCCATAACATTCTCTACACCTATATCGTGCCACTACTGGCGGCGGCTGGCATGGCGACGGACATTGGCCCAGTGTTGATGGTGTTTGGCCTGTCTGCCCTGGCCGGGATTGGCCTGGTGGGGTTGCTGGTCGACCGGCATCTGCGCACGCTGGTGCTATTGAGCCTGGCGGGTTTTGCCCTGGCTACGTTGGCTTTGGGGCAGGCGTCGTCGTGGCTGATGTACCTGAGCATCGCTTTGTGGGGCGTGACCTACGGCGGTGCGCCGACTCTGTTGCAGACCGCTTGCGCCGATGCGGCGGGCGAAGGCGGGGATGTGGCGCAGTCGATGCTGGTGACGGTGTGGAACAGCGCCATTGCCCTGGGCGGGATCATTGGCGGCTTGCTGTTGAGCGGCCCAGGAGTGGAAGGGTTTGGCGCGGTGGTACTGGGCCTGATCGCGCTGGCCTGGCTGTTGAGCTGGGCCGGGCGGCGCAGCGGGTTTGTGCCAGGAAGGCGCTAAAACACTCACCCCAGGCACGACAAAGGTAGAATCATCTCATCTACAGATGATTCAGAGGTCGACGCAGTGGAGTTGCAGCAGGGCTTTGTCCTGACCCGGCATTGGCATGACACGCCCGAAGGCACTTGCGTGGAGTTCTGGCTGGCCACCGATCAGGGGCCGCGGCAGCTGCGCCTGGCGCCCCAGGAGTCGGTGGCGTTCATCCCCCAGGCGCAGGCTGAGCATGCCCGTGTTCTGCTGTCCAAGGAGCCTGGCGTTCAGCTCAAGCCGCTGCGGCTGAAGGGCTTCGACCAGCGCCCGGTGCTTGGCCTGTATTGCCGCCAACACCGGCAACTGATGCAGCTGGAGCAACGCCTGCGCAGCGCGGGTATCGAGGTGTACGAGGCCGATATCCGCCCGCCCGAGCGCTATCTGATGGAGCGCTTCATCACCGCCCCTGTGCAGTTCACCGGTCAGCCGAATGCCCAGGGCGTTTATTGCGACGCCCAGCTCAAGCCTTTGCCCGGCTATCGCCCACCGCTGCGTCTGGTGTCGCTGGATATCGAGACCAGCGAACGGGGAGAGTTGTACAGCATTGCCCTGGAAGGGTGTGGCCAGCGTCAGGTGTACATGCTTGGCCCGGCCAACGGCGACGCTGATGGCGTCGACTTCGCTCTGCACTATTGCGATGACCGTGCCGCGTTGCTCGACTGCCTCAACCAATGGATGGCCACGCACGATCCGGATGCGATCATCGGCTGGAACCTGATCCAGTTCGACCTGCGCCTTTTGCATGAACACGCCAAACTGTTGCAGGTACCGCTGGCATTAGGCCGCAACGGTGCCCCCATGACCTTGCGCAGCCACGCCGGGGGCGGCCATGTATTCGCCGACGCACCGGGGCGGCTGTTGATCGATGGCATCGAAGCACTGCGCTCGGCGACCTGGAGCTTTCCGTCGTTCAGCCTGGAAAGTGTTGCGCAGACCCTGCTCGGAGAAGGCAAGGCCATCGACACGCCGTACCAGCGCATGGATGAAATCAACCGCCGTTTCGCCGAAGACAAACCGGCACTGGCACGCTACAACCTCAAGGACTGCGAGCTGGTCACCCGCATCTTCGCCCATACCCGCCTGCTCGAGTTCCTGCTGGAGCGTGCTTCGGTCACCGGGCTGGCGGTAGACCGCAGCGGTGGTTCGGTGGCCGCTTTCTGTCACCTGTACATCCCGCAGATGCACCGTTTGGGCTTTGTCGCCCCCAACCTCGGCAGCCGCCCCGATGAAGCCAGCCCCGGTGGCTTTGTCATGGATTCGCGTCCAGGCCTGTACGACTCGGTGCTGGTGCTGGACTACAAGAGCCTCTACCCGTCGATCATCCGTACTTTTCTGATCGACCCGGTTGGGCTGGTCGAGGGGCTGCGCTTGCCCGACGATGAGCATTCGGTGGAGGGCTTTCGCGGTGGGCGTTTCTCGCGCAGCCAGCATTGCCTGCCGGCCATTGTCGAGCGTGTCTGGCAGGGCCGGGAAGCGGCCAAGCGTGAGGGCAATGCGCCGCTGTCGCAGGCACTGAAGATCATCATGAATGCCTTTTATGGGGTGTTGGGGTCGAGCGGTTGCCGTTTCTTCGACCCGCGCCTGGCCTCGTCGATCACCATGCGCGGTCACCAGATCATGCGCCAGACTCGCACGCTGATCGAGGCCAGGGGTTATGAGGTCATCTATGGTGACACCGACTCCACCTTCGTCTGGCTCAAAGGTGCCCATGACGAAGCAGCCGCGGCGCAGATCGGCCGCGAACTGGTGGCTCAGGTCAACCAGTGGTGGCGTGAGCACCTGCGCCAGCAGATGAACCTGCAAAGCGCGCTGGAGCTGCAGTTCGAGGTGCATTATCGGCGGTTTCTGATGCCTACCATTCGTGGCGCCGATGAGGGTAGCAAGAAGCGTTATGCCGGCTTGGTGCAGCGTGCCGACGGCAGCGAGGATGTGGTCTACAAGGGCCTGGAGTCGGTGCGCACCGACTGGTCGCCACTGGCGCAGCAGTTTCAGCAGGCGCTGTATGGGCGAATCTTTCGCGGCCAGCCGTACCGCGACTATGTGCGCCTTTACGTGCAGCAGACCCTGGCGGGCGAACTGGACGACCTGCTGGTGTATCGCAAGCGCCTGCGCCGGCCGCTGGCTGACTACCAGCGCAACGTGCCACCTCATGTGCGTGCCGCACGCCAGGCCGATGAGTACAACAGCCGCCTCGGCCGCCCCCGTCAGTACCAGCGCGGTGGCTGGATCAGTTACGTCATTACCACCGCCGGCCCCGAGCCGATGGAGAACCTGCAATCGCCGATCGACTACGAACACTACCTCAGCCGGCAGTTGCAGCCGGTGGCCGATGCCATCCTGCCGTTCGTTGGCGATGACTTCGCCACCTTGACCGGTCGCCAGTTACAACTGTTCTGACCGCAGGCGTTAGTTATCTAGCGCCCGACGTAAAGCATGCTGCTTAGCCTTGCCTCTTTTCATGAAGAGGCCTCAGGCAATGGACACTACTCCGCTATCAAGCGCACAGGCAGCCATCGATGCTTTCCAGGACGGCATCATCGGCAAGCGCCTGCCACTCTGGTTGCGTCAGGCACCCGCCGAGCAACTGCCAGAGATCAGCATGGCATTGGCAAATAGCCTGCGCTGTCGTGAGCAAGTGAATGCGCTGCTGCGGGGCATCGAAAGCATCGACAGTTTCGTTGCAGCGGGCCTGGAAAAGGCCCTTGGCGAGCGTTACGGGATTGTTCGTAACGCGCGCGCGCTCAGGTTTCTGGAGGGCCGTCGGGAACCTGTGATCAACAGTCAGCCGGTTGGCGCGCACCTTACCGAAGTGGTCTACGAAGAAAAGCCGCTGCTCGAGGTGGTCCTGCGCAACTTCACTGCCGAGCAGGCCCAGGCGGGTGGCCAGCCGCGTGGTAATCGCCTACTGGTTTCGCGTCAGGGCAGGGGTGCACCGCCCACCAGCATCGAACTTGCCACGCTGTGCCGTGAGCTGGATTTGGGGGCGTGTTATCAACGTCACCTGGATTCCATTCTGAAGCCCGCGGGTGATGCCAGGCGCGTGGAGTCTCAGCTTGGGGATACCAGCCGCTACGCCATGCTGGTGGACGCCTATAAAGCCAGGCAGGAGGGAAAGCTGGATGACAGCGAGCTCAAACTGATGGTGACTGTGTGCGCGGATGGCAAGCTGCTGCGTCTGGCGGGGGACCGTGTTGAAGCCAGGCAACTGAAGCTGCTGGGTTGCCTTATCGAGCAGGTGATCGTGTTCGAGGTAATTGACCAGGGCGTTCTTTTCAATACCACGCGCCGGGTATTGCTCTATGTGCCTGGGGATCCGGTGTCACCTTGGAGCGTATTTGACAGCATCGACAAATTGAACCGGGAACTGGGTCGCCGCTTTCGAGACAAGGCCTATCAGCGTTTCTTCAGCCGCTTCGTGCTGCGCCGTGACAGCCAGGCGTTTTTCGCTCAGGTCATGGCGCTGTTCGATGATCTGGCGGTTTGGGCATTCCGTGATCTCGAGCCGCGTTTGCACCCTTACCCGCAACCGTTGTTCAACAGCCTGGCACAGGCACGTATACGCCAGATCAAGGAAGATGCAGCGATGATCGCGGTACCTGTGGCACGGCTTGATCGTGAGGTTCAGCGCCAGCATGACGAGCGCCTGGAGGCCGAGGGGTGGGCACTGCTCAACCTGGCCAGCTTCTTTGTGCCGGGCCTTGGCGTGGCGCTGCTTGCCGTGACGGCTTGGGAGCTGCTGGGCGAGGTCTACCATGGCTTCGAGGCATGGCAGGAAGGAGATCGCCAAGCGGCACTCGATCATTTGACCCATGTCGCCACTGACCTTGCCGTGCTTGCGACCACGGTTGCGGGGGTTGCCGTGGCACGACGGATTTGGGCGCGCTCCGCGTGCGTTGATGCCATGTTGCCGGCTCGGCTGGAGGACGGCACTGTCAAACTCTGGCAACTCGATTTGACGCCGTTTCAAAGCCAGGCCCCCGTTGCGGCCACCGGCCAGGACGCATTGGGCATTCGGCGCCTGGATGGGCAGGCCTGGATCGAAATGGACGGGTATGACTACCGCGTAACGGCGCCGGCTGGCGACGGTCAGTGGCAACTGTGCCCCGTCGACGGCCACGGGCCGATGCTACGTCACAATGGTGCTGGCGCTTGGCGATTGTGGAGCGAGCAACCGAGTCAGTGGGCCGATAGATACCGCATGTTCCGGCGCTTTGGCGGGGCATTCAGCAGGCTGGGTGACGAGGAGATCGACCAGGTCCTGCTGCTTCATGACCTTGATGGTGACGATGTGCGTAGCTTGCATGTACATGCCCAGGCGCCAAGCCCAGGCATGCTTGACAGTGTGCTGCGGGTCAAGCTCGATCAGCGCATTCGCAGCATGATTGGTTGTCTGCGCAGTGGCATGCCGGTAGAGGATGTAACCGTGCTTGAACATGCGCGGCGGTTGCCAGGTGCGGATGGCCTGCCAGATCAGGCACTGGCTGAGTTGGCATGGACGCAGCGCCGAACACTATTGCATCACCTGTACGAAGCGCTGCAGCCTACCGACAGCCCTGGCAGCGCAGCCCTACGCCGGGTTTTTCCAGGGTTGCACGTGCGCGCTGCACAAGCGTTGGTAAAAGCCGCCAATGGTGTCGAGCGCAAGCGTCTGCTCTCTAGCGGCAGGGTTGCGCTGGGGCTGGCCGAAGCGGCCAGGGGCAGCCTGTCGGCTATGCGTCAGGTCCGGGTACTTGAAGCGCTGTACCTGGATACGCCACAGAATGCAGACCTGGCTCGGGTGGCCCTGGGCCTCTTGCGGTACCTGCCTGGAAGCGAACAAGGTGTGCGCTGGCGCTTGTACGAAGGTTACCTGGATGGGCCGATGCTGGCGCAAACCGAACAGGGGCAGCGAGCGTTCGATCTGGTGCACTTGAATGGCCGTTTCCAGTTGCTTGATGACCAAGGCAAGGCGCTCGGGGCGCCGGGAGAGTTGTTCGACGTCATGGCGCTAGCCTATACCGATGAGCAACGTGAGGCGATGAGGGTCGGCGAGCCGTTCTCGCACAACCTCAGGGTGCTGCTGGGGCGCGAAGCAGTCAGCCGCCGTGATGAGATCGCTCGTCTGCTCGGCGCGGTACGCCCGGGCGCTGTTCGAATGCCCCTGCGCTTGGCAGATGGGCGTTTGGGCTACCCGCTGGGTGGCGCTGGCGTGAGTGGTTTCGCATCGAGAGGCAGAGCCCTGAGAGCAACGCTGCGGGATCTCTTTCCTTGGTTGAGTGATGTGCAGATCGAGACCCTCGTCGATGAGGCCAGGCGTTCAGGGCATCAACTTGAACGGGTACTGAGCGACCTGAGCAATGAGCTCACGGTACTGCGCAACACGCTGGATACCTGGGTGGCACAGGGACAGGGCGAAGCCAGGGAGGATCGAGATGCCTTGCGCCAGACCTTGTTCAATTGCTGGAGACGGTCGGTCGGTGTTGGGGCGTTGCAAATCGATGCGCAACAAAACCTGCATGCCATCTTCTGCAATTTCAGATTGGACGGCTTGCCCAGCATGCCTGCGCAAGTCAGCTTCAGAGGCGTTACCAGCCTATCGATGTTGCACCTGAATCTCCTGGAAGTACCCAACAGTTTCCTGCTGGCTTTCCCCAACCTGCAAACCCTTGACCTGGGCGGCAACCTGTTGACGCGCCTACCACAACCGCTGCTGCAAATACCGCAACTACGGCATCTGAGTCTGACCCATAACCGGATTCGTCTGAACATGGAGCAAACCGCCACGTTGGCCAGTTGTACGAGCCTGGAGTCTCTCGACCTGTCCCACAATCCACTGGGGCGCCCGTTTCCGCTGGCCGGTTTGACCGAACTGCGATGGCTGAACTTGCGCGACACACACATCACGCAATTCCCCGCAGGCGTGTTCGAGCGTGCTCAGCTGGTATCCGTTGACTTGCGGGAGAACCGCATCAGGCATATTCCGGAGCAGTTTTTCCAGATGCCCGTATGGCGTCGGCGGCGGATCCGCCTGAGCGCGAACCCGTTGGGCGAGGCCCAGCTGGGGCGTTTGCGAGCCTCGCTGAGGAGCGACGTTCCTGTGGTCGACGAGGAGCAAGTGTTTCTGCGCCTGCAGCACGCGCGTGAAGTCTGGGGCGATGCGGTGGCCCCGGAGCATCGCGGCTTGATGCTTGCGGCCTGGGACTCGCTGGATGAACGGCAAGATGCCGGGCGCTTTTTCCGTGTCCTTGGGCAGCTTTTGCTGTCCGAGGACTTTCGTGTCAACGCGCGGGCATTGGGCAATCGGGTAATGGCGTTAGTGCAGGCGATGGCCATGACGCCGGAATTGCGCCAGAACTTGCTGTCCGTGGCCAATGATGAGTGGGGGTGCCAGGACGGTGCAACCTGGTGCTTGAGCAACCTCGAACTGAACATGCTTGTCTGGCAGGTAGAACATGCCGCTGGAGAACATAGCGAAGGCGCCTTGCTTGGCCTGGGAAGACGTTTATGGCGCCAGGATGCAGTCGACAGGTTCGCCAGCCGATGGGCACTCCAACACGCCAGGGCGCTGGAAGGCAGCGAAGTGAGGTTGGCCTTCAGGATCGGGCTAAGGGAGCGGCTTGACTTGCCCCTGCAGGTGGGTGAAATGAGCTTCCAGGCTGTTTCAGGCGTTTTGGACGCGGACCTGGCAGAGGCAGAAGCCGCTGTGCGGAACGCGGAAACCCCGGATGAGATCGCACGTTCAATGGTTGATCGTGAATTTTGGCAGGCGCACCTGGAGCGTACCTATCCTGACCAATTCGCTGCGGTCGACTTGCCCTTCAGGCGACAGCTTGAAACGGTACTTGACGATGAAGCGCTCCTGGAGGGCGCAAAGATCGAGCAGGCGGATGCCATTCGAGATGCGCAGCGTGCTGCACGCAGGGGGCTGATGCTGGACATGACGATTCGTGCGATGGAAGCGGGGCCCGAGGAGCTAGGCATACCGGTGCGTTGACCACAACTCAGGGTAAGGGTTTACCTGGCCCTGACCAAGGCGGCTTTGGGCTATGCTCAGTCTGGGTGACGGTGGATTGTGCCAACGCCGTTGCCCTGGCTTCAGGTAGCTCGGAAATCGACAGTTACTTTTGCACCCCCCGTTCTTGTGTGAAGTGGTTTAGGCTCCTTGTCGGATTTTTCTCCGTGATCTGTAGTCATTGGTATATCGAGACAATAAGGAGATACGCATGCTCGTCCGGTCACTGACCCTCGCAACCTTGCTTGCTGTTGCCGGCCCCCTGTTTGCCGCAGACAGTGATGCGCCTTTAGCCAAGGAACTGGGTAAGGCCAGGCCGTTGGTGGTTATCGCCCCGAGCAGTGCCGACCCGACCTTGCGCGGGTTGAACAAGGCGCTCGAGGATCCGGCCACCCAGGCAGCCTTCAAGGAGCGCAACCTTGTGCTGTACAGCGTCGCCAACATGATGGGCAAGCGCGAGGACAAGAACCTCGAACAGCAGACCACCATGGCCCTGATTCGTGAACTGAAGCTGGGGGCGAGCAAGGGCACCAAGGTGATCCTGGTCGGCAAGGATGGCGAGCGGCACATGCTCAAGGACGACGACACTGGCGAGGCCATCGACCCGCAGGTGATCTTCAAGGCAGTCGATGAACTGCCTGCCAGCGAAAAGGCGGTGGCGGCGCCCGAGCCCGTAGCAGCGGCACCGGAAGCCAAGGCCAAGGACACCAAGCCGGCCAAGCCAGCCAAACCGGCGGCCCCGCCCAAACCGCTGGAAGACTGAACACGCATCATGGCCCCAAGGCACGTTGGGGCCAGCTGCCAGGTGTTGTGTATCCCACTGTATCTGCGCGCACGGCAGACCTACTGCCATACAAAAGCGCGCCCCACACGATACATCCACGACAAACCGCAACGGCCTAATGGCTCCACTTTCCAACCACTGTGGAGCTACATCATGACTCAAGCAAAAACTACCCTCGGCCTGCTCGGCGCCGCCCTGATCGGCAGCATGGCACTGAGCAGCAGCGCGTTTGCCGTCGAACCGTTGGCCCAGGGTTACCAGCTGGCATCGGCCAAGGTGGCCGGCGAGGGCAAGTGTGGTGAAGGCAAATGCGGCGCCAGCGGCAAGGTCACCCAGAGCGAAGGCAAATGCGGCGAAGGCAAGTGCGGTGACGCCTCGTTCGCCAAGACCGACAGGGACCACGATGGCAAGGTTTCGCGCGAAGAGTTCGTGGCGGTGGCCAAGGACCGTGCGGGCGACTTCGACAAGATCGACAGTAACCATGATGGCTTCATCTCCGAACAGGAAGCAGCGGATTACCTGAAGGCGATTTACCAGGCCAACGGCAAGGCCATGCCTGAAGGGCTGTTCAGCCACTTGAACAATAAGTCCTGACCTTATCCCTTGATGTGATGCAACGCCCCTCCTGCTGGTCAGGCGGGGCGTTGTGCCTGTTGGAGACCTGTTTATGCTTCCCGCACTGTTGAATACTGGGTTGGGCTTGCGCCGTGGCCTGTTGCCGGAACTGCTCGCCATGGCGCCGGGTGCAGTGGACTTTCTCGAATGCGCGCCGGAAAACTGGATTGCCGTGGGCGGTGCCTACGGTAAGGGGTTGGCCGAGTTGGCGGAGCGTTTTCCCATCACCTGCCATGGGTTGTCGTTGTCGTTGGGGGGGAGTGCGCCGCTGGACTGGCAGTTCCTCGACCAGATCCGGCAGTTTCTCGATCGCCACCAAGTGCGCTTGTATAGCGAACACCTGAGCTACTGCAGTGATGACGGGCACCTGTACGACTTGATGCCCATCCCGTTCACCGATGAAGCGGTGCACCATGTGGCGGCGCGCATACGCCGGGCGCAGACGCACCTGGAACGGCGTATCGCTGTCGAGAACATCAGCTACTACGCCGCCCCTTACGCTGCGATGAGTGAACTTGAATTTATTCGTGCAGTACTCGATGAAGCCGACTGTGACCTGCTGCTGGACGTCAACAATGTATTCGTCAATGCCTGCAATCACGGCTATGACGCCCGGGAATTCCTTGAAGGCTTGCCCCGGGCGCGGGTGACCTGCATGCACATTGCCGGTCATTACGATGAGGCCCCGGACCTCAAGGTCGACACCCATGGGGCGCCGGTCAAGGAAGATGTCTGGGCACTGTACGCGTTCGCCTGTGAACGCTTTGGGGTGCAGCCGACCGTGCTCGAGCGTGACTTCAACCTCCCCCCACTGGCACAGCTGCTGGAGGAGACAGCACGTATCCGTGACATGCAGCGTAGCTGGGGAGGGCAGAGGCATGAGTGAGACCTTGCGCGAACAGCAATACGCCTTGGCTCGCCACCTGCGCGACCCGCTGCGCAATGCTCCGCCACCTGGCGCGCAAGCACGGCGCCTGAAGATTTACCGGGAGTTATTCTATGGCGCCATCGAAGGCTTGCTGGCCGGCAGCTTTCCTGTCATGCGTCAGGCCCTGGGCGAGCAACGTTGGCATGTGCGGGTGCGTGATTTCTATGCCAACTACCGTAGCCAGACACCGTTGTTCACCGAGATTGCAGAGACGTTCGTCGATTACTTGCAAGGCGTGCAGCCGGATGCGCCCTGGCAGTTGGAACTGGCGCATTACGAGTGGATCGAGACGCAGCTGTACCTGAGCGATGCCGAGGACCCGCTGCATGATCCTGCGGGTGACCTGCTGGATGGCGAGCCGCTGTTGTCTTGCGTGGCGCGGGTGCTGGCCTACCGGTGGCCGGTTGAGCGCATCAGCGCCGATTACCAGCCAACGGTTGCGCCAGAGGCGCCGACCTTGCTGCTGGTTTATCGCGATGCGGGGTTGCAGGTGCGCTTTGCGCGGTTGGCACCGATGGCGTATCGGTTGCTGGTGGAGCAGGGGCGTGGACGGGAGCGGTTGCAGGCGTTGGGTGGGGATCTGGAGCAGGGGCTGGGGTTGCTCCAGGGGATGCGCGAAGCGGGCATCATTGTCGGCACGGTTTGAGGGCATTGGGGCGCAAAACGCCCCCGCGATACTACTTGCTGAACCGCATCCTGAGCCAATGATCCAGGCTCAAGCGCCCGGCGCCCTTGAGCAGCAGAGGCAGCAATGCAACCAAGTAGATCAGCGGCAATTTGTAATTGCCAAAGCCCTGGTCGGTAATCGCATACCCCTGCGCCAGCTCAGCCAAACCTGACCAGTGCGCCGGCCAATGCACCGCCGCAATCGCTACTACGGTCACGACCATCAAGCCAAAGGAAGCCAGCCGGGTACCCAGGCCCAACAACAGCAGCAACGGCAGCACCAGCTCCGCCCACATCGACAGCTGCCAGTTCAGCTCGACTGGTAGCAGGTTGAAGGGGAATGGGAAGCGGGTTTGCAGGTCGGCGAACCAGTTGCTGCCATTGAACTTCTCCCAGCCGGATTCAAAAAACTCCCAAGCCAGGAACAGCCGTAACGGCAGGTCGGCGCTCCAGCTGCCGATGTGGTCGAAGGTGGTCAGGGTAATGGCTTTCATCAAGGTGGCTCCCGGGGCTAGTTGTGTGACCGGGAGTGTGTGGTTGTGGGGTGTCTGCAGTGTGTCGGCGGTGCGGGGGTTGTGTATCGGATTGTAGGTGCGCGCCTTTCAGTTGAGCTCGATCCGTGCGCACAGCCCGCCACTTTCGCGGTTGCTTAGGGTCAGTCGCCCCCCCATGGCCTGGATCAGCTGGTGGGCAATGGCCAGCCCCAAACCGGTGCCACCCGTGCTGCGATTACGCGAACCCTCCACCCGGTAGAACGGCTTTAGCACTTCATCCAGTTCGCCACTGGGTATCCCAGGCCCGTTGTCGAGCACACGGATCACGGTCATGCCGCCCTCGCGGCACACTTCCAGCTCGGCAGCACCGGCAAACTTGAGCGCGTTATCCACCAGGTTCACCAGCACTCGGCGCAGGGCATGCGGGCGGGTTTCCAGCAGGCTGCCGGTGCTGCCGTGGCGCGCCACCTGGGCGCCGCTGTCCTGATAGTCGAATACCAGGCTGTCGAGGAAGGCATCAAGGTTGACCCTGCAAGGGGCTTCGGTGCTGGTATCCATGCTGCGGGCATACGCCACGCCTTCGCGCACCAGGTGCTCCATTTCGCCTAGGTCGCTCCACAACTTGTCCTTTTCCACCCCCTCGTCCATCACCTCGACGCGCAGCTTCATGCGGGTGATCGGCGTTTGCAGGTCGTGGGAAATGGCCGCCAGCAACTGCATGCGTTCCTTGAGGTGGGCAGCGATGCGCGCCTGCAGGGCGTTGAAGGCCACCGCCGCGTAGCGCACCTCGCGGGGGCCGCTTTCATCCAGTTGCACACCGGGGCGGTCCGGGTCGAGGTTGTCCACCGCCCGGGCCAGTCGGGTGAGCGGGCCGATGGCCAGGTGCACTGCCAGCCAGGTACACAGCAACAGCACAGCCAGCTGAATCAGCAGTACCACGGGTAGCCAGCGTGCCACCGGCACCGGCGACGGGGTCACGTCGATGGTCAGTGGCGCACCGTCGGCCAGGTTCAGGTGTGCCTGGAAGTGCGCATTCGGTCCGGGGATTTCCTGGAAGGTCAGGCGATAGTCGCTGCCAATGGCCTTGACGATCGACTCGGCGGCCATCGGCGGGTCGCTGCTGGTCATTGCTTCGCCTGTCTGGCCCTGGTCGAGGCGGTAGCGATAGGTGCGCCGTTCCAGGCGTGGCAGCCAGGCAGCACGTTCGGCTGCGGGAAGGCGGTCGAGGATGGCGACCGAAGTGGCCACGTCCTGCTCCAGGTTGTTGAGCATCATCGAGCGGCTACTGATATAGCGCTCGTAGGCCTGCAGGCCGAACGACAAGCCGTAGGCCAGCACCAGGCCGGTGAAGAAGATCAGTGCCAGGCGCGAGGCCAGGGTACGAGGCCATTTCATGACAGCGACTCGAGCAATTGCACCGGCAGCGAGAACACATAGCCCTCGCTGCGCACGGTCTTGATACAGCTGGGCTCGCGGGCATCGTCGCCCAGGCGTTGGCGCAGGCGGCTGACCAGCAAGTCGATGGAGCGGTCAAAGATGTCGGCCTCGCGGCCTTGGGTCAGGTTAAGCAGTTGTTCACGGCTGAGCACCCGCTGCGGGTGGTCGAGGAACACCCGCAACAGGCGGTATTCGGCGCCGCTCAGGGCCACCAGGGTACCTTCGCTGTCGAGCAGGTGGCGCGCGGTGGTGTCCAGGCGCCACTGGCCGAAAGCAAGCAGGCGGCTGCTTTCGCTGATGGTCAGGTTGGGCGGCAGCATGCGCGTGCGGCGTAGCACGGCGTTGATGCGGGCGAGCAGTTCGCGGGCCGAGAACGGCTTGGTCAGGTAATCGTCGGCGCCCATTTCCAGGCCGATGATCCGGTCGGTTTCGTCGTTGCGGGCGGTCAGCATCAATACCGGGGTGTTGCGGTGCTTGCCGGCACGCAGTTCACGGCACAGCAGCAGGCCATCGTCGCCGGGCATCATGATGTCTAGCACGATCAGGTCGACGCTGTTGGCTTCGAGAAAGGCGCGCATCTGCCGGCCGTCGGCGACGATGCTGGTACGCAGGCCGTTCTTCTTCAGGTAGTTGCCGACCAGTTCGCGGATTTCGCGGTCGTCGTCGACGATCAGGATGTGATCGACGTGTTCCATGCGCTGCGTTCCTGTGCAAAGAGGGGATGGGCGCAGTGTACCGAGCGCGTTCGCGCTTGCCTGCGGGGGTTTGTATTGCAGTGTATCTGGCATGGGTACAGATACAGCAGAAAGCACATCACCGTGTTGGGCGACACATACGGGATACCTGGCAGGCGTGAAATGGCTCTCGACCGGGGAACAACACTCCCCACACCCAAGTGTTACTTAGGAGAGATGCCATGAACGTCAAGACTTTCGCCAGCGCCAGCCTGTTCGCCGTGCTCAGCTTCGGTGCCATCGCTGCCCAGGCCGCCGCTACCCCGATGCACGATGGCGGGGCCATGCAGTACCGCTACGGCGAGCACCTGGATGTGAAGAAAGTGCTGTCGGTGCAGGATGATCAGAGCAATGCCTGTGGGCTGGTGAACACCCGCATGGACTACCTTGACTCCCATGGTCAGCCGCAGAGCGTGCAGTACCGTACCTACGCCACCGGCGGTTGCCATGACAATTGATCGCCGCCTGATGTTGAAGGTGGGTGGTGTTGCCCTGGCGCTGACGGGGCTGGGCCTGGCCGGGCACCTGATGGCACGCGACAGCTACGGCGCCATGCCGTCGCTGTCGGGCGCCAGCCAGTGGATCAACTCGGTGCCACTGGATGGCCCGGCGCTCAAGGGTAAGGTAGTGCTGGTGGACTTCTGGACCTGGGACTGCATCAACTGCCAGCGCAGCCTGCCGCATGTCAACGAGTGGGCGCGGCGCTATGCCGACCAGGGGCTGGTGGTGGTTGGGGTGCACACGCCAGAGTACGACTACGAGCATGATGTCGCCACCTTGCGGGGCAAGGTGGCCAGCCTGGGGATTGCCTACCCGGTGGCGGTGGATAACGACTACAACGTGTGGAATGCCTGGGGCAACCAGTTCTGGCCGGCCCATTACTTTGTCGACCGCAAGGGGCAGGTGCGCCATGTGCACTTTGGCGAAGGGGATTATGGCGGGCAGGAACAGGTGATACAGGCTTTGCTGGATGAAAAAGGGTGATCGGCCTGCATGGCCAGTCAGCGCCGCCGCAGCACAGTGGCCAACCCGACGGTCAGCACCACGGCGCAGAGCATGGCCAGGCTGATCGTGATGGCCATGCCCAAGGTTTCGAGCAGCCCCGCCAACACCAGATAAAACGCAATGACCCCCACTGCGCCGATCGCATTGCCCCGCACCATCGCCGCCATTGCGGCCCGCCCGCCCTGCACATGGGCGAACACCACCAGCGGCCAGGCAATCACCGGGATCGGCGCCAGCATGCCGCTGGTCGCCGGGCCCAGCCAACTGGCCAGGCGGGTGATGACCATCAGCAGGCAAGTGGCAGACACCATGCGCAGGGGGATCTCCCAGTAGCGGTGCCGGGGGCGGGCCAGGGTATCCGGCGTGGGCTCGCGGCCGCTGGCGTCGATCAACACGCAGATCAGCGCCAGCGCCACGGCAATCGACAGGTACAGGCTGCCCCAGTGGGTAAACGCATAGGCGGCCAGGCCATAGCACAGCAACGCCAGCAGGACGGACGCAGCGATGCCGAGGCGGCGGGTGGCCAACAAATAGAAGGTGTAGGTGGTCTGCACCGCTGCCAGGCCACCCAGTGCACCGGGTATCGCCCCCAAGGCAAAAGCCGGGCCCTGTTCCAGGCAGAGAAAGGTGATCACCAACGCCGAGGTGATCGGCAGGCCGGACAGCAGCCCACCCAACAGGCCGCCCCAGCGCCGGGAAGCAAGCGAGATGGCCCACATCAACAAAGGAGTGACCGTCAGTTTCAGGTAAAACAGGGTCATTGCGGGTGTATCCAGGCTAATTGAAGGTGCGCCCGCCGTCGGCATTGGGTGGGGCGCGGATGCGTCAGGCGCGGCTGGCCTCCAGGGCCTGGGCCAGGTCGGCGATGATGTCGTCGCTGTGCTCGATGCCGATCGACAGGCGCACCATGTCCCGTGGCACGCCGGCCTTCTCCAGCTCCTCGTCGTTGAGCTGGCGGTGGGTGGTGGAGGCGGGGTGGCAGGCCAGAGACTTGGCGTCGCCGATGTTCACCAGGCGCACCACCAATTGCAGCGCATCGATGAAGCGTGCGCCGGCCGCCTGCCCGCCCTTGATGCCGAACGACAGGATTGATGCCGGTTTGCCGCCGGTATAGCGCCGGGCCAGTTCATGCTCGGGGTGGTCGGGTAGCCCGGCGTATTTCACCCAGGCCACCTGTTCGTGGGCCTGCAGGTACTGGGCGACCTTCAGCGCATTTTCGGTGTGGCGTTCCATGCGCAGGGCCAGGGTTTCCAGGCCTTGCAGGATCAGGAAGGCGTTGAACGGTGACAGCGCGGCGCCCGTGTTGCGCAACGGCACCACGCGGCAGCGGCCGATGAAAGCGGCAGGGCCGAAGGCTTCGGTGTAGGTGACGCCGTGGTAGGACGGATCGGGGGTGTTGAGCAAGGCGAACCGTTCTTTGTTGTCGGCCCAGGGGAACTTGCCAGCGTCGATGACGATGCCGCCGATACTGGTGCCGTGGCCGCCAATGTACTTGGTCAGCGAGTGCACGACGATGTCCGCGCCGTGCTCGAACGGTCGGCACAGGACTGGGGTGGCCACGGTGTTGTCGACGATCAGCGGCACACCGTGACGGTGGGCGGCCTCGGCCAGCGCGGCAATATCGACAATGTTGCCAGCGGGGTTGCCAATGGACTCGCAGAACACCGCCTTGGTGCGTGCGTCGATCAACGCTTCGAGGGCGGCGATGTCGTCATGGGCGGCGAAACGGGTGTGGATGCCCATGCGTGGCAGGGTGTGGGCCAGCAGGTTGTAGGTACCGCCGTACAGCTTGGCCACCGAGACGATATTGTCACCGGCTTCGGCGACGGTCTGGATGGCGTAGGTGATGGCCGCCATACCCGACGCCACCGCCAGCGCGCCCACCCCGCCTTCGAGGGCAGCCATGCGCTGCTCCAGCACATCGTTGGTCGGGTTCATGATGCGCGAGTAGATATTGCCGGCCACCTTCAGGTCGAACAGGTCGGCGCCGTGCTGGGTGTCGTCGAAGGCGAAGGAGGTGGTCTGGTAGATCGGTACGGCCACCGCCCGGGTGGTCGGGTCGGGGCTGAAGCCCGCATGGATGGCAAGCGTTTCCAGCTTCATGCAATCGTTCCTTGAGCGTGGGTGGAAGCGTTCGAGCATGCGTCGGCGGGCGGGCGTGGGTCAAGGACGTCGTGGTTGTGCCCGTGCGCCTGCGCCGACTGTAAAGATAGGCAAAGTTTCCCCGGGCCATCATGCCGCCGCTCTAGAATCCGCCCGCTGCCAAGCCGGCCAACGGCGGGCAGCGGATCTAGCCTAGTGGAGCGTTGCTATGAAGTTGAAACACCTTTTCCGCGCAGCCCTGGTGGCGGCGCTGGTATCCGCCTTGTCGGGTTGCTGGATGTTCATGCCGCCGGGTGGTGGTGGGGGGCATGGTGGTGGCCACGGCGGTGGCGGTGGCTTTGGCGGCCACCAAGGCGGCGGCCCACGCTAAGCTGCCCCCCTGCACAGAGCGGTCAATTATTGCTGTGCGCTGCCACCGCGTTGGCCAGCAGCTTGAAAACCTTCAGTGGGCTCATTTCGATGGGCTGGTCGGCCGGCTGCGCATTCGGCGTTACCCACGCCTCGTCAGAGTGTGAGTACACCGAGCTGTAGTGCATATCGTCCAGGCTTACCCCGGGGGCGCTCCAGGACAGCATCAGGGCGAGCAGCAGATGCTCTCGCAGCCCAGCGCGTGGTACGTGGTCGGCCGACTTGGCGAGCGCAGCGAACATCCTGTGCAGAAATGCCCCCAAGTGCTCTACTTCTTCAGGTGTAGCCCGTGCTGCACTGCCACGGTACAGCGAGACGTGGCAGATCGACTTGTCGCTGACCTCCTCGGGTAGCGGAACCAGGATATCGGTCGGCATCTCCGGTATTTCGAAGCTGAGCAAATGGTCGAATCGATCGTCGCGCTCAGGCGTACGGTAGTAATCGAAGTACTGAGGCATGAAGCCATGTTCCCTGGCGGTGGTCAATGTGACGTCGATGATGAAACCCAGGCGTTGCAGACCCTCAAGCATGTAACGGATGCCTTCGTCGAGCACTTCGCGATAATTGCGGTTGCGCTCACCTTGAGCGTTGAAAATGTGCCCTTCGACATCCCGCACATCAGCCAGCAAGTTGCGCAATACGTCACGCCGGCCTGCATAGAAATACTGCCAGGCGTGCTCCCAACGCACCTGTTCGATGTCCACGGCAGGTTGAACGTGAGTGGGTAGCGCCGATTGTTTGGCCTGCAGCGCGTTGATCTGTTTCTTCAGTTCTTCAACCTGTGCTGTCAGTGCCCTTTCCTGGGTCGACAGGCCTTCACGCATGCCCAGGCGCAGTGTGTCGATACGCGTCTGCCCTGCAACTGCGTACTCGAAGCGTGCCACTGCTGGCCGATAGTCTCCCAACACATGTTCGCACCAGCGTGCGAAGGTCGCGTGCTCGCCATTCGCCTTGGGCAAGCGTTTGCTTAACTTGTTCAGTGTGCTGTCGTCGAATTCGCTGCAATCAAGCAAGACGTCGTAGCGTTTCAGGATGTTCAACTGAACCTGTTGAACGAGGGCGTCGCGATCCATGCCTAGGGGCTCCGTGGCGGTAGAGAGGGCTGCGCAGCACAGCACGGGCAGTTTACGTTGCCGGTAAATTGATGGCTACTGGCTATCGTGCTGTAGGTGTTCAGCTTGCACCGTTTCGGCGGGTGGCACGGCAGCCTGGGAACGCTGCAGCGTAGCGTTCTTGTTCGCCACGCCGAACGGCACATGCACCATCGGCAGATTCCCCGCTGGCGATTGCAAATGCGTGCGCTGGTCGTCGAAGAACACATGCGGTTTGAGGATCGACAGCACCCTGGGTTTCTCCATCCCACCCAGAAAGAAGCACTCATCTGGCGACACGCCCCAATCCTTCAAGGTGGTCACCACCCGCTCATGGGAAGGTGCATTGCGCGCCGTGACGATGGCAATGCGCAAAATTCGCTTGTACGTCGGGTCCTCGGCCAGCTTGCGATCTTCGAGCATGCGTATCAGCGAAAGCTTGCGGTACAGGTCCGCCAACGGCCCAGGCGAATGCGGGGTGCCCTTGTGCACGCGCTCATGTTCCTGAAAGTCGTCCAGGTTGTCGTTGCGCTTGTACACGCTCTCGGCCTCGTCGTCGGCGATCACGCCATCGAAGTCGAAGGCCACTCGCAGCTCTGTGTCGATTTCATCGTCGTAGATGCGTGTAGGCAGCACGCGCCCGGCCGGGTAGTTGGCGTCGATGGCTTTTTGCACGTCTTCCTCATTGGCACTGAGGAACAGCGAGGCATTGAATGCCGGGATGTATTCGTAAGGCGAGCGGCCCGACATGAACGCCGCGCGGGTGATGTCCAGCTGATAATGGTTGATCGAGCGAAACACCCGCAGGCCGGTTTCGGGCGAGTTGCGCGAGAGCAGTACCACCTCCACTGGCAATTGCTCGGGGAAGGCTTGATTGATGCTCAGGAAGCGGCGAATGAAAGGGAACGCCACACCTCGGGGAAACGGCTCGTCCAGGTTTTGCTCCTGGTGTTGGCGATAGGCCTCGACACCTTCGGACTTGTAGATGTCGTCCGAGACAGTGAGGTCGAACAGCGCACTCGAGGCAACGCCGATGACCAGTTTTTCTTCAATAGGGTAGGGCATGAGTTGCTCCTGCAAGTGGCCTGAAAGCGAGTGTACGCGCACGCTGCGTCGAAAGCCCTCAGGCCTCCGGCGCCAGCCCGAGCAGTACTTGAATCTGGTGTTGCAGCTGGCTCACATGTTCGCGCTCCGTGCGCAGAGCCGCGTGCAGCGTGCTGTTCTCCTGCCTGTGGATACGTGCGGTGTGTTCCAGTTCACGGTCGCTTTGCAGCAGGCTCCATATCTCGCCTTGGCGGACAAGTTGGAGACTCACCAGCAGCAGAGTAATGCCGCAGACACCCAGCAGGGCGATTTCGATTGCTTCCATGTAACGTTCCTCGGGAGTGGTCATCAGCTGGTAAGCAAAAAGATATGTCGCCAATAATTACATGTCGATAGTGATGACTTATACAGGTAAGAGAATGGTGCAGGTTCAGCGGGACTCGCCCTGGCGCGTCATGACGCAGCGGCAGGCAATTTGATATCACTCAGTGCAAGCGATGCCACGGTGGACAAGGCTTTGCCAGCATTGAGGGTGCCGTGAGCAGACGGTGCACGCCTTCACCAAGATGTGACTGGCTACTTTACATATCTGGCTTGGTCAGCCTTGTCAGATACCTGGCCAATTTCTCAATTCCATAACTCATCAGTGGATCCGGTGATGCCATTTTGATAGCTTCCCCCGCTTTATCGCAGTATCCGGATAGATTGATGAACCAGCCACACGAACACAGCACTCTGACGCCTTCCAGCGAGGCGGATGTGGACAGGGTGATCGAGAACACTATTGAGGCAGACGCTTTGACCCGGCAGGCCACCGAGCAAGGCGCGTTGCTGGCCAGTATCGAGGTGCTGAACAAGAAGCTGGTGGCAAGTACCCTGGCCCGGGTGCAGAAGGAAGGGGCGATTCGCAAGAGCCTTGAGCAGCATCAGCAGCAACTGGCAGCCAGCAACCTGGCCCGGGAAGGCCTGTCCACCACAATGACCACGGCGTTGAAGAAGCTCGCACTGGCAACCAGTGCTCAGGCAGACCGTGTGGACAGCGTGGAGTCACGGCTAGCAAGCCTGGCTGAGCGTCAATGTGAATGCGAACAGCAGTCAGCACCCGGTTGGCCAGCGTATCTGGAACGGCACGCCGTGTCGTTGCTGGCCTTGGCCGTGGCGGTCTTTACGCTGGGGCTGCACCTGCTCGGTTAACGCGGACCGGCATCGCGCAGGGTGGCTTGGCCCTGGCGTTCTATTGCCGTCAGATCAGGATGTAGTCGCTGCGTACCACCAGCGGCTCATGCGGCCCTTCGACCAGGTGCACAAACTGCCCGTCCACCTGATCGATCGCCAGGCAGTCATCGACATCGAGCAGGGCATCGGTGTGCGGCTTCAGCCAATGCGCTTGCATCCGCTGCTTGCCCAGGGCCTTGGCTGCAGCCTTGTTGTGGGCGGCAACCAGCAGGAAGCGGTGCGCCTCGCCGAACACATCGCGTTCATACCCGCCGAGGTTGATGAAATACAGGCGCAGAGCGCCGCGTGCGGGTGAGCCCGGGCGCAGTTCAATGCGCTGGCCGTCTACGCCGTGCACTTCCAACCACGAATCGATGTGCAAGCCTTGCGGGCTACCGAACCACGCCTTGCGCAGCTGCGGGTAGGCCTGTTCGAAGGTATCGGCCTGGGCGAATACCACGTCGTGGACTTCAATCTTGGCGCCGGGGTGGCGGCCTCCGAGCATGACGACGTAAAGCATGGGCGATCCTTTGCAGGGTTGATGTAAGCGTGCGGCATTAGGACAGGTGCTGTATCAGAAAGTCCACAAAAACCCGCACTCGCGCGGGCATCGCCGGGCCACCGACGAACACTGCATGGATCGGCTCGCGGTCGTCAGGGTTGTATGCCTCGAGCAACGGCACCAGCCGCCCGCTGGCCAGGTCATCGACCACGGTGAAGGTGCCGATCCGCGCGATGCCGGCACCCAGCCTGGCCAGTTGCGCCAAGGCTTCACCGCTGCTGCATTCGATATTTCCCGCCACCCTCAACGAGAACGTTTGCCCGTCGCGACGAAACGGCCAGTCGGGGGCGGCGCGGCGGAAGTTGAAGCGCAGGCAGTTGTGCCGGGCCAGGTCTTCAGGCTCAAGCGGGGTGCCGCAGCGTTGCAGGTAGTCAGGTGAGGCAACTACCACCTGGCCGGTTTCGCCAATGGTACGGGCGCTCAACGAGCTGTCCGGAAGGTGCCCGAAACGCAGCGCCACGTCGGCCTGGCCGCCGAGAATGTCGGCTACCTCGTCGCTGAGGGTCAGGTCGACCAGCACCTGCGGGTAGCGCGCGCTGAAGGCTGCCAGTAGCGGCACGACGGTCAGCCGGGCATGGCCCAGCGCAGCGCTGACCCGCAAGCGCCCGCGTGGCACGCCCTGGTCAGTGATGGCCTCTTCGACTTCGAGCATGTCCGCCAGCACCCGCCGCGCGCCGCGCAAGTACGCCTCACCCTCGGGGGTGAGGGTGATCGCCCGGGTGGTGCGCAGCAGCAGGCGAGTGCCCAGGCGCTGTTCGGTGCGGGCGAGGATGCGGCTGACCGCGGAAGGCGTCAGGTTCAGTGCCCGCGCGGCAGCTGATAGGCTGCCCTCGTGTGCCACCCTGGCAAAAACCTCCATCTCTCCAGATCTGCCACTGAAGTCCATTTGTGCCTCACAAGCAAAGGTGGTTCGCAAAAAAGCAGTCTAGTGCGACTTTGAAACAGATCGTAGCATTCGCGGCATAGATAAGGAGCTTGCCATGCGTATCAATCCACCTCTCGTCGCACTCGCCATCGGTGCCTTTGGCATCGGTGTCACGGAGTTCGCCCCCATGGGCATGTTGCCCAGTATCGCCACCGACCTTGGTGTTTCCATTCCTGCTGCCGGGCTGCTGGTCAGTGCCTATGCCATTGGCGTGCTGATCGGCGCGCCTTTGATGACCCTGGCCACGGTGAAGATCCCACGGCGTTACCTGTTGATCGGGCTGATGGCCATTTTCACCCTGGGTAATTTGATGTCGGCCCTGGCCAGTGACTACGCCAGCTTGCTGGTGGCCCGCGTGGTCACCTCGCTCAACCACGGTGCTTTCTTCGGCATCGGCTCGATCGTCGCGGCCAGCGTGGTGCCGCCCGAGAAGCGCGCTGGGGCCGTGGCAGCCATGTTCATGGGCTTGACCCTGGCTACCATCGGCGGAGTGCCGTTGGCGACCTGGTTTGGTGAAATGCTGGGCTGGCGCACGGCGTTCTGGGGTATAGCCGGGCTTGGCCTGGTGGCGATGACCACGCTCTGGTACGCGCTGCCCAATGTGGCCGCGCCCAAGGGGGATGGGGCCCTGGCCGAAATCCGCGTGCTAGGCCGTGGGCCGGTGCTGGCGGCGTTGTTGCTGACCGTGGTGGGTTCCAGTGCGATGTTCACGGTGTTCACCTACATTGCGCCGATCCTGCAAAGCGAAGCGGCGGCGTCCACCACCTTCGTGACGGCCATGCTGGTGTTGTTCGGTGTCGGCCTGACCCTGGGCAACGTGTGGGGCGGCAAGGCGGCGGATCGCTCGATCGATCGCACGTTGATCCTGTCGTTGGCCGTTTTGATTGCCGTGTTGCTGGTGTTCCCGCTGGTGCTGGACTGGCCGCTGCCGACGGCTCTGGCGATCCTGGTCTGGGGAGCAGCGAGCTTTGCCCTGGTTCCACCCCTGCAGATGCGGGTGATGGAAGCGGCCAAAGATGCGCCCAACCTGGCATCGGCAGTCAACATTGGCGCGTTCAACCTGGGTAACGCGATTGGCGCGGCACTGGGTGGCGCGGTGATCAATGCGGGGCTGGGTTACCCGGCGATTTCCCTGGCGGGCGCGGCGATGGCGGCGTTGGGGTTGGTGATGGTGCTGCTGTTTGCCTGGCGTGGGCGAGTAGTGGCTGCAGCGGGGCAGGTGGCGCTGTAGCACGCTGAGTTCGCGCCCCTACCGCGACACAAGGTCGCTTCCACAAGTGCAGCGCAAGCTCCAGGTGCTGCGCGGTCTCTGTGGAAGCGGCCTTATGTCGCGATGGGCTGCAAAGCAGCTACCGCCCCTGTACACACCCACCCCGCCCGCCGATAAAAGTCGTTGTTGGCGTTACGGCGTACCATTGCGGCCATGCAGGTGATAGGCCGGGCGCTCGCTCAGGCGTTCGTAGTAGTCGCGCACTGCCGGCAAGTGCGGGTGCTCGAATGGCGTTTCGAACCAGCGATTGACCGACAGGCCGATAGGGATGTCGGCCAGAGTGAACTGGCTGCCGGCCACATAGGCACCGGTGCCGGCCAGCTGACGGTCGAGGATGTGCATGTAACGCGACCACTCCGCGCAACCGGCCGCAAGCGCCTGTGGGTCTTGGTGGGCGGGTGAATGCCTGACCAGCGACATGAACGCGTAGCTCCACGAACGGTTCAGGTCCGAGGCCTGCCAGTCGATCCACTGGTCGATCCGGGCCCGCGCCTGCGCTTCGCTTGGATAGAACGCGGTGGCGCCGTAGCGGTTGGCCAGGTAGCGGATGATGCTGTTGGACTCCCACAGCGTAAAGTCGCCATCCTGGATCACCGGGACCATGGCATTGGGGTTCAGTGCCAGGAACTCGGCGTTGTCGGTGGGCTGAAAGCCTGACCCCCAATCCTCACGCTCGAACGCGACCTCGAACTCGGCACAGGCCCACAAAACTTTCCGCACGTTGATGGAAGAGGCTCTGCCCAGTATCCGTAGCATGGTGTTCGTCCTTGTGTAGGGGAGGTTGATCGTCCGCCACTGCCGTGCAGTGGTCAAGGGGCCGAACAGCGACGGAACCGCCCTTCGTAATGTTCTTGTAGTCCATTTCCGAAAGTAACCCTTTTCACCCCCTTGGCTATTGTGGAGGTAGCCGGAGCACCCTAGTCTCCGCACGCCCGCAACCCACCAAGCCCGGTCAGGCTTGCCTGGGGGGCGTGAAGTTGGCACCCTTGGGCGGTTTTGAACGTCTGTAACACGACAGAAGGAAGTATGCATTGAGCTGGGACAAGGTGGGGAAGCTTCTCGTCGCCGTGCTGATTGGCCTGGTGGTCCTGTTGGCCGCCTACGCGTTGCTCAGGGGCAACCCGCGCTTGGAGGCGTCACTGACCTATGCCTACCTCACTTACCCCAGCCAGTTCAGCGAGCGTATCAGCAAGGCCAGCGAACAGCTCAAGTACGAACAATTGCAGGGGCGCATCAACAACATCGAACAGGGCGAACTGAGCCATGACCAGGTCGAGCGGCTGATCGAAATGGCTCAGGCACCGTATGCCCAACTGTTCGCCAAGCCGTTCGAAGCCGGGCTGGTCGACCACCGCACCGGCTTGCTCATCGAGCTGCGCAACAGTGGTGACGCGCAGGTACGCCAGGTGAAAATCCGCCTGCCAGCCAAGGGCCTGGTGCAGGTGCGCGATGCTGCCGGCAACGACACGCTGCTGGAAACCGCAACCGCCCAGGTGGAGATCCCGGCCATAGAGCCAGGCGGTACGTGCAAGGTGTGGGTGTATTTCGACGCAGACTATTCACAGATCCGCCAGGGCGGGGTCAGCATCAGCCACGCCAACGGTGCCGCCAATGTGCAGGTGTACCACGAGGTCATCGGCTTCCCGGCCTTGGTGGCCCGCTACAGCCGCGAGCTGATGGTGTTGCTGGGGGCGCTGGCGGCCACCGTGCTGGGGTTGGGCTACGCCTGCCTGGCACGACGTACTACGCGGTAAGCGCCTGCAGAAAAATGCGGGCATGCGTGTGCTGCAATCAAAGGTTATTTGCTGCAAACGCAACGCTGCCCCATTGACCACCCTTTATAGTGCTCGGCATTACAAGAGCCATGCCGAGCCTGCCTGATGATCCCTTCCCTGGACTCCATTTTTTCTCGCCTGCGCCTACGCCAGTTGCGTCTGTTGATCGAGCTGGACCGTTGCGGTTCGCTGCACAAGGCGGCCGAAGCCATGGCCATCTCCCAACCCGGTGCCACAAAGGCCTTGCGCGAGGTGGAAGAAGTGCTGGGCGTACCGTTGTTCCAGCGCTTGCCTAGTGGTTTGGTGGCCAACGATGTGGGCCGTTGCGTGGTGCGCTATGCGCGGCTGATTCATAGCGACCTGGGGCATTTGCGCGAAGAAGTGCTGGGCATCGTACAAGGCCAGGGTGGGCGGCTGGCGGTGGGCTGCATCATGGGCGCTATGCCGGCGCTGGTCAGCGCCTTGGGGCGCTTGCGCCGCAAACAGCCACAGTTGGCCGTGGAGATCGCCGAGAACACCAGCGCCAATCTGCTCGCTCAGCTGGATGAGGGGCGGCTCGACCTGGCCATCTGTCGACCGGGCCTGGGCCGTAACGCTGCGGAATATGCCTTTGTCGAACTGGCTCATGAGCCACTGGCGGTGGTCGCGCACCCACAACACCCACTGGCTGGGGCGATGGCCCTGGAGATCGGCGAGCTGAGCCAGTACCGTTGGGTTGTCTACCCGGCCAACATGCCCATGCGCCAGGCGCTGGAGCGCGAGTTGAGCGAGGCCGGAGTGCAAGTGCCACGCTATCCGCTGGAAACCTTCTCCACCTTCGCCATCTTCATGCTGCTGGAAGATGATCCGAGCCTGGTGGCGGTCATCCCCAGTGCAGTGGCGGCCTTCGCCGAACAGCGTGGGTTGCTGGTGTCGCTGGCGGTGCAGCTGCGGGCGTTGAGCGAGCCGTTCGGCATCGTGCACCGGGTAGCGGCGCCATTGTCGCCAGCGGCGCGGTTGCTGGTAGAGGAGTTGGTAGCTGGTTGACGCGCCACAGTGCCTATCCACCCCCGACCCGTTGTTGCAGCGCTGGTGGGGATAAGCAATGGTTATTGGTAGATCAGCTCTTTTCATTATCGGTGGCCGTGACCGGCGTTCTAGATTGTACCGGCACGGCCTGCCTGCAACCCTGTAACTGCATTACATCTAGGAGCAACCCAATGGATCTAGGTATTACCGGCCGCTGGGCCATCGTCTGCGCGGCCAGCCAGGGCCTGGGCAAAGGCTGCGCCGAGGCGCTTGGCAAAGAGGGCGTCAACCTGGTCATCAATGCCCGTACCGACGCCACCTTGCAGCAGACCGCCAATGAGTTGCGCGCGGCTAATCCGGGCATCGAGGTGCGTACCGTAGCCGGTGATGTAGCCGATGCCGAGGTACGTCAGGCGCTGCTGGCGGCCTGCCCGCAGGTCGATATTCTGGTCAACAACGCCGGTGGCCCGCCACCGGGGGACTTCCGTGACTGGGGGCGTGAAGACTGGCTGAAGGCGTTGGACGCCAACATGCTCACCCCCATCGAGCTGATCAAAGCGGTGGTCGATGGCATGGCCGAGCGGGGGTTCGGCCGGGTGGTGAATATCACTTCAGGCGCGGTGAAGGCACCGATCGACATACTGGGCCTGTCCAATGGCGCCCGCAGTGGCCTGACCGGCTTCATCGCCGGACTGGCCCGGCAGCAGCGCCTGGCGGGCAGCAACGTGACGCTGAACAACCTGCTGCCCGGGGCGTTCGACACGGCGCGTCTGCAAAAGACGTTGAAGGCGGCAGGCGGTGATGTGCAAGCCACTGCCCAGGCGCGGCGCAATGCCATTCCGGCGGCACGCTTTGGTGATGCCGGGGAGTTCGGTGCTTATTGCGCGTTTCTGTGCAGCGCGCAGGCCGGATACATCACCGGGCAGAACCTGCTGATTGATGGCGGGGCGTATCCGGGTACGTTCTGAAAGCTGGGGCTGTAAAGCAGCCCCAATATTCAGATTGAATCAGCCCGGTGATCAGTGAATCGCCACCGGGTTGATATTGACTTGAGTCGAGCCCTTGTACAGCGGCTGACCCAGCACGAACAGGAACTCGAACGCCTTGTCTTTCACCAGCGCGCGCGTGTCGATCAATTCCAGGTTGTAAATGCCACGCTTGGCCAGCATGAATTGGTTGACCGGGAACTCTTCACCGGTCGGGTTGGGGTATACCTCGGAGGCCCAGGTATCGCCACCGAAGGCGACGATACCCTGATCCGCCAGCCATTCAGCAGCCGGCAGGTCGATGCCTGGCTCAGTGGCGAGGAACTGCTGGTTATCCTTGCCGACCAACTCCAGCCAGCCGGTGTTGAACAGCACCACATCACCCTTGCGCAGGGCAATGCCTTCTTTCTTCAGCACCGCCTTGATGTCTGCGACGGTAAACGCGGTGCCACCCGGTACGATGGCCTTGCCGAAGTAGGCCGTCATGTCCAGCACCACACCACGCGTGACCATGGGCGGTACTTTCTCCACGCCGAGCTTGGTCACGCCTTCGACGGTGACGAAATCCGCAGCCTTGTTGCCGTTGTAGTAGACGTTGTCGATGCCGATATGACCGATGCCGTTGAGCTGGGTGCCAACGCCGGTCCAGCCGTTGACCAGTTCATCGTTGAAGCTGAACTTGTTGCGGCCGAGGGTCTGGCCGGCCTGCTCGCCGGGCTGGATGTTGTACAGGTGAAAGCTGCGGTGGCGGAACGCCGGCAAGTCCTTGCTCACGGGTACGGCCAAGGGGTAGGTCTTGCCGGTCTTGACCAGGCCGACGGCCTGCTTGACCACGTCTGGGGTGAGCAGGTTGGCAGCGCCGATTTCATCCTGCTTGCCGTACGGCGAGTGCTGCCAGTCGGTGGCAAGGGTAGCCTGGGCAGTGGTCGCCAAGGCGACGGCCAGCAGCAGGGGCTTGAAGCGTTTCATCGTGTACTCCTGAAAGTGATGCGTTGTCAGGAGCGAATTCTGCGCAGGGCCGGCACCGGGAAACAGCGCTCGGCAGGACAATGATATTTGCCTGCCGGTCAACAACCGCCATCGTGCAGCGCCAGGCTCTGGCGCAGCTGTTCCAGCATGGCCACGCGCAGCGTCTTCGGGGCCTGCACGCGGATCGAACCCGCTTGCGACAGCAGCCAGCCCATCAGTGCCCGGTTGTCGTCGACGGTGGCCACCAATGCCGCGCCGCCGCTCGCTTGCGGGGTCAGCTGCATGTCTGCGGACAGCGGGGATTCTTTCAGCAGGCGCGCCAGTGTGTCGTCCACCCAGGCGTGCAGTTCAACCTGTGCCGGCGGTGTGAGTATGTCCGGTTGCAGTGGCTGCGCATCGACCAGGCTCATGCTCGGTTGCCAGTACCAACCGTAGGGCATGCCTTTGCTGTTGCACTGCAGCGGGAACAGCGCAGCGAGCTCGACCAGGTCGCGCTCGACGGTACGTTTGCTGGTGGTATGACCCACGGTTGTCAGGGCGGCCTGCAACTGGGTAGAGCTCATGCCCGGATGGCGGCCGGGCAGCAACTTGAGCAACTGCCACTGGCGGGCAATAGTGTGGCGGGTTGGGTGGCTGGGCAAAGGGCTCGTCCTTGAGGGCAGGCACCAAGCCTGCCTGAGTAATGGCGTTTAGCTATTGCCCAGCATACCTTGTCACAGAATGGGATCCAAGTTGCGCGGATGCCCTTCAGCCGAGGCGCGTCACCCATTTGCCTGCGCCTTGGCCTTCTTTCAATTGCCGCAGTGCATCGGGCAGCGTGGCGAAGTCGAACTCACGGCGTTGAGGCGCGATCAGGCTGCCATTGGCGACAGCCTGCAACAGCTGTTCACCAGCCATGCGCAGGGCCTGGCGATCTGCCAGGCGGCCATGGGCATGCACGCTGTTCAGCGCCACTTCATGCAGCGAAATGGCTGTGCTGAAGGCGGCTGTTGGCGCGCTTTCCTGGCGGTCCTGGATGCACACCAGGTGCCCGTTGTAGCCCAGCAGGTGGGCGAGGCTGCCTGCGTGGGCGCCACTGACGGTGTCGAACAGGGCATGCAGCGGGCGCTCACCCAGGGCGACCTGCAACTGCTGTTGCCAGTCGGCGTCGTGGTAGTCGAACACGCCGCTTGTGCCCAGCGCCTTGAGCGCCGCGTGGTGGCGCTGGCTGGCTGTCGCCCATACGCGCAGGCCACGTTGTGCGGCCAACTGCGCCAGGTAGAAGCCCACCGCACCACCGGCACCAATCACCAGCACATCGCGGCTGGTGCCTGCCGGTATCTTGGCCAGGGCCTGCCAGGCGGTCAGCGCGGGGCAGGGTACGGCGGCGGCGGCGCTGTCGCTGAGTGCGCTGGGGATGTGCATCACCAGGCTGGCATCGAGCAGGCAATGCTCGGCGAAACTGCCGTCGCGAGCCAGCGACTGATGGTAAGCCACGCGGCTGCCCAAGGGCAGTTCGACGCCTGCGCCAGCGGCGACGACCACCCCGGCGCCATCCACACCCGGTACTGTGCCTTGCTGCCAGGCCGGATGGCCCCATTCGCAGATTTTCCAGTCCACCGGGTTGAGGGCTATAGCTCGGTTGGCCACCAGCACTTCGCCGGGGCCGGGTTGCGGCAGGGGTTTACGCAGCAGCTGCAGGCCTTCGAGGCCGGCGTTCGGGGTCCAGCCCCAGGCTTGATAATCAGTTGGCATGGTGCGGGTCCTTGTGAGACGAGTATGGGCGGCAGGCTAGCGCAGATGAGGCGGGGGATACAGGCGGGGGTGGGACAAGGTGTTTTGACGGGGGGGCAAAAGCGCTTTGCCCCCACCCTCGAATTTTGCAAGGGGATGAGGTACCTGGGGGACTCGCTTAGCCCAGGGTTTTCGCCAAGGCTTGCAGGCCACCTTCGTAGATGCCTTTGAACAGTGCTTCGGCCTCGGCCTCACTGACACCGGCCGGGGTGAATTCGCCGAACCACTCCACCAGGCTGCCTTGGCCGTCGGCCTTGACTCGCAGGGTCGATCGGTAGTCGGTCACCGGAAACGGGCTGCTCAGGATCGTGTAGCTGTAGCTGCGCGCGTTGTCGTCAAAAGCTGTAAGGCGCTCGACGATGCTGTTGCCGTCCGGGTCTTTCAGCGAGCGCACACGGCCGCCTTCGCTGGAGATGCTCTCGGGGATGAACGGCAGCCAGTCCGGCAGGCTGTCGAAACCGCCGATCAATGCCCAGACGTGTTCAGGGCTGTGTTGGGCTTGCAGGGAAGCGTAGGCAGTTGCCATAGGGTAATGCTCCAGTTGAGTTCAGATAGCAAGGCTGTCGACCACACCGCCGTCGACCCGCAGGGCCGCGCCGGTGGTGGCGGAGGAGTAAGGCGAGGCGAGGTACACCGCGAGGTGGGCGACTTCGTCGACATCGGCGGCGCGCTGAATGATCGAACTTGGCCGTGCGGTACGTACGAAGTTGTCGGCCTCTTCACGAATGCTGCGCCCGGACGCCTGTGCCGCATCGGCTACCAGCGCGGCCACGCCATCGGTCAGGGTCGGGCCGGGCAGTATCGCGTTCACGGTAACCCCGGTGCCGGCCAGGCGCTTGGCCAGGCCATGGGAAACGGCCAAGTTGGCGGCCTTGGTAACACCGTAGTTGATCATGTCCGCAGGGATGGCGATGCCCGATTCCGAGGAAATGAACAGGATCCGCCCCCAGCCTTTCTCGACCATCCCCGGTGCATAGTGGCGGGCCAGGCGCACGCCGCTCAACACGTTGGTATCGTAGAAGCGCGCCCACTCACTGTCGACCACGTCGAAGAAGTCGACGTCGTCGTAGATGCCCAGGTTGTTGACCAGGATGTCGGCCCGTGGGTGGGCGGCAAACAGGGTGTCGGCACCGGTGGCGGTGCCCAGGTCGGCGACCACGCCGTGAATCTGCCCACGGCCGCCTTGTTGGCGCAGTTTGGCCAAGGCTGCATCCAGCGATTTCTGGCTGCGGCCGGCAATGACCACGTCGGCGTTGGCGCGGGCCAGGCCGCGGGCGATGGCCAGACCAATACCGCCGGTAGAGCCGCTGATGATGGCGGTGCGCCCGCCGAGGTCGATGTTCATGGAATGGCTCCTGTGGGTGAGTTGTATCGATGAGAGCCATCCTAGTAAAGCCTACTCAGACTGTAAAAGACGTAATTCGACTGAGTTCAGACCTCTATGGACTTATTCGCCTGCGCCAGCACGCGTTCACGGAAAATGCCCACGATCGGCCGCAGGTCGACCTGGTGCCAGGCGGCCCACAATTGCACGCTGGGTTGGAACCAATCCAGCTGACGCAAAACCACGGTTGGCCCGGCACTGGCCGTCAGGCTGCCCTGCACCATGGCCAGGCCCAGGCCCGCGGACACCAGGCCGAGCACGCTCAATGGGTCGGTCGCTTCAAGGGACAAGCGCGGGGTAAAACCGGCATCACCGCAGCGGGCGATGAAGTCGTCGCGCTTGTTCACCTGGTCGGGCTGGCCCCCGGTGATGATCCATTCCTGCTCGTGCAGGTCGGCCGGGGTCAGTTCCGCCTTGCTGGCCAGAGGGTGCGAGGCTGGGATGGCCAGCAGCATTGGGTCATCCAGTACTGGCTGCGCACGCAAGTCGGGGTCGTGCTTCGGCGGCGGCTCGCACACCAGGGCAATGTCCAGGCTGCGCTGGCGCAGGCCTTCGAACTGCTCGCTGGGGATCATGTTGTACAGCGCAATGTGAATGTTCGGGCGTTCGCCACGAATGGCCCGCACTGCGCCAGGCAGCACACCAGCGTGGATGGCGTGGTTGACGTAGCCGATGCACAAGCCGCCTTCCTCGCCACGGCCCAGGCGCTTGCCCAGCGACTCCAAGCGCTCGGCATGCTTGAGCAGGCCGCGCGCCTCGGCCAGGAAGGTGCGCCCGTCGTTAGTCAGGTACAGCCGCTGGTTGCGCCGTTCGAACAGGGCCAGGCCAAGGTTGTCCTCCAGCTGGGCGATCTGCCGGCTGAGGGGCGATTGGGAAATATGCAGCTGCTCGGCGGCTCGGCCGACATTCTCGCATTCGGCGACGGCCACGAAGTAGCGCAACTGACGCAAATCCTGCATGAGACCTCCAGGGACTTAACTGTGACGAATTATGACTTGGACGGTCTGGGTTTGGCCAGCCTAGGATGTGCTCACGTCGTCGGTTGATGACCTTACACACCCTTTCTGGAGACATGCCATGAGCTTGAAAGACCTGATCGCCAACCCCCTGGGCTTTGGTACCGCGCCACTGGGCAACATGTTCCGCAACGTGCCAGATACCGAAGTGCAAGCCTCGGTGGACGCGGCCTGGAACAACGGTGTGCGCTACTTCGACACTGCGCCTTTCTACGGTGCCGGGCTGTCGGAAATCCGCCTCGGCAAGGCCCTGGCCCAGCGCCCGCGCCATGAATACGTGCTGAGCAGCAAGGTTGGCCGCGTCATCCTCGACGCACTGGAAGACCCGGCTGCTCGTGAGCTGGGCGAGAAGAGCGGCCTGTTCGAGCACGGCAACCGTAACCGCATCGTCAATGACTACAGCGCCGATGCCACCCTGCGCTCGATCGAAGACACCCTCAAGCGTATGGGTACCGACTACCTGGATATCGTCTGGATTCACGACATCGCCCAGGACTTCTACGGTGACGAATGGCTGAGCCAGTTCGAAATCGCTCGTACCGGTGCCTTCCGCGTGCTGACCCGCCTGCGTGAAGAAGGCGTGATCAAGGCATGGGGCTTGGGCGTGAACCGCGTCGAGCCGATCGAGCTGACATTGGACCTCGAAGCAGCACGCCCGGACGGCTTCCTGCTGGCGGGTCGCTACAGCCTTCTGGACCACGACCGTGCGTTGCAACGGGTAATGCCAGGTGCATTGGCGCAAGGCCTCGGCATTGTCGTCGGCGGCCCGTACAACTCCGGCGTGATTGCCGGGGGAGAGCACTACGAGTACCAGAAGGCCAGCCCGCAAATCCGTGCCCGTGTCCAGCGCCTGAACGAAGTGGCGGCGCGCCATGGGGTGGACATCAAGGCTGCGGCGTTGCAGTTCTCGCTGGCGCACCCCGCGGTAGCGGCGGTGATCCCAGGGGCGACCCGGCCACAACATGCCGACCAAGACCTGGCGGCGTTCAATGCGGTGATTCCGGCCGCGTTCTGGGCTGAGCTGCGTGAGCTGGGGCTGATCGCCCAGCAGGCACCGGTACCTGAAGCCTAATCGCGAAAGGGGGAGGGCTTTGCCCTCCTATCGCCAGCGAAGCCTGTTAACCGAGACTTTGCTGCAAGGCCTCGATAAACACCTCTTCTGCCCGACTGAAGCGCTGCTCCCTGTTCCACAACAGGTGAATATCCACATCGGCAATCCCTTCCTGCGGCGGCAACTTCCACAGCAACCCCGCTTCGACATCCGGCGCCACCACATGCTCGGGCAGGCAGCCGATGCCAAAGCCGGCGATCACCAGCCGGCGTACTTCCTCCAGGCTTGGCGATGACGCCACGATGCGCCCGGCAAAGCCCTGCTGGTCGCGGAAAATGGTCAGCGGCGACAACATGCCGCCAATCTGGTCGCTGGTAAAACTGACGAAATTCTCCCGTTGCAAGTCGCCTTCGGCCTGGCCGAACAGGGCATGGTGCTTGCCACAGAAGAACGCATAGCGCTGGCGCAGAAACAGCCGTTGCTCCAGCCGTGGCTGTGCACGCCGGTTGAGGCTAAGGCCCGCTGTGGCGGTTTTCTCCTGCAGGGCTGCGACGATGTCGGAGCTGCGCATCACGTCGATTTCCAGCTCCACCCGTGGGTGCTGGCGATGGAACTCGGCGAGGAACTCGTCGAAGCGCTCGCTGACGATGCGGCTGATCATCAACAGACGCACCTTGCCTACCAGTTCGTCCGCCGGTTGCTCCAGCAAACCGCCGATCTGCGACATCTGCCCATACACCTCGCCAGCCAGCTGGAACAGCTGCTCGCCCATTTCAGTCAGCACGAAACGCGGCCCACGTCGGGCGATAAGCTGGCGGCCAAGCTGCTCTTCAAGGCGCTTGAGCGCCTGGCTCACGGCCGGCTGGGTGAGGTGCAGGCGGGCGGCGGCGCGGCTGATGGACAGTTCCTGGCCGATGACCCGGAAGGTGCGCAGCAGGTTCCAGTCGAGGCGGTCGTTGAGCAGACGGTCGGACATGGCGAGGCTCGATGATAAGCGTGGCTAATAGTACGAATAATAAATAGAAAATTGACTAATCATAGCCCTGAGCCGATAAATCGCAGGCCAAGCGCCACGAGAGCGCGACAATGACCCAGCAACTCCTGCCAGAACAACAAGCAAAGGAGCCCCCATGAAGCCCACCGCTTCCGCCCAGCCACGCCGTGCTGCCGCTGCCGCGTTCATCGGCACCATGATCGAGTGGTACGACTTCTACATTTACGCCACCGCCGCCGCCCTGGTGTTCGGTGCCTTGTTCTTCCCCTCCGACGACAGCCTGTTCAGCACCATGGCCGCGTTCGGCACCTTCGCCGTGGGCTTTTTCGCCCGGCCGCTGGGTGGCATTGTCTTCGGCCACGTGGGCGACCGTATCGGCCGCAAGAAGTCGCTGGTCATCACCCTGCTGATGATGGGCATCGTCACCGTGTGTATCGGCCTGCTGCCGACTTACGCGCAGATCGGTGCCACCGCACCGGTGCTGTTGATCCTGCTGCGCATCGTCCAGGGCATCGCCGTGGGCGGCGAGTGGGGTGGGGCGGTGCTGATGGCCGGCGAGCATGCGCCCAAAGGCCGGCGCAACTTCTTCGCTTCGTTCGCCCAACTGGGCAGCCCGGCGGGCCTGATTCTGTCGCTGCTGGCCTTCGGCGCGGTGACCCGCCTGCCTGAAGACGAGCTGATGAGCTGGGGCTGGCGCGTGCCGTTCCTGGCCAGCGCGTTGCTGCTGCTGGTGGGCCTGGCGATTCGCCTGGGGGTGAACGAGTCGCCCGAGTTCATCGCCAGCCGCGAACAGGCAGAGAAGGCCCGGCGCAAAGAGCAGGCGCCGGTTTTCGAAGTGCTGCGCACCGCCTGGCGCCCGCTGTTGTTGTGCATCGGTGCCAACACCTTGGGCATTGCCGGGGTCTATTTCACCAACACCTTCATGATCAGCTACACCACTCAACAATTGCACCTGGAGCGCTCGCTGATACTTGAGTGCCTGTTCTTCGTGGCGATCATCCAGTTCTGCGTGCAACCGCTGGCTGCCTGGCTGTCGGAGAAGATCGGTGCCACGCGCTTCCTGGCCCTGGTCGCGTTGCTGGCGATGGCCTCGCCGTACCCGATGTTCGTGCTGGTCAGCTCGGGCCAGGGGCCGTTGATCGTACTGGGCATCGCCCTGGCTGCAGCCTGCATGGCCTCTTTCTACGCGGTGATAGCTGGCTATGTCAGCGGTATGTTCGAAACCCGCGTGCGCTATACCGCCATTTCCTTGGCCTACCAGGTCTGCGGCGCCATCGCTGGCGGCCTTACCCCGCTGATCGGCACCTGGTTGGCTCACACCTTCAGCGGCCAGTGGTGGCCGATGGCCGTGTTCTACACCCTGATCGCCACCGTCTCGCTGGTCTGCGTGCTTGCCCTGGCGCGCCAGTATGCCCGTAGCCAGCGCCTGGAACTGGCCTGATCGAACTGTTTTACTCTGGAGTACCCGCACATGTTGAAAAGCAATGGCGAACGCCTGTGGGCGAGCCTGATGGCCATGGCCGAAATCGGCGCCACCGCCCGTGGCGGCAGCTGCCGCCTGGCGCTCAGCGACGAAGACAAGGCTGGCCGTGAACTGTTCAGCCACTGGTGCCGTGAAGCCGGCCTGACGCTGACGGTGGATGCCATCGGCAACCTGTTCGCCCGCCGCCCTGGCAGTGACCCGGATGCGGCGCCGGTGATGATTGGTAGCCACCTCGACACCCAGCCCGAAGGCGGTCGTTTCGATGGCGTCTATGGCGTGCTGGCCGGGCTTGAAGTGGTGCGTCGCCTCAACGATCTGAACATCCAGACCCGCAAGCCGCTGGAAATCGCTGTATGGACCAACGAAGAGGGCGCGCGCTTCACCCCGGCCATGTTCGGCTCGGCGGTGTTTACCGGCAGCCTTGCGCTGACCGAGGCGCTGGCTATCCGCGATGCTGATGGCATCAGCGTGGCTGACGAGCTGCAGCGCACTGGTTACGCCGGCCAGCGCCCGCTGGGTGGCCAGGTGGATGCGTATTTCGAGGCGCATATCGAGCAAGGCCCGATCCTTGAAGACAACGCCAAGGCCATCGGCGTGGTCAGCGGTGGTCAGGCTATCCGCTGGCTGGACGTCACTGTCGAAGGTATGGCGGCACACGCCGGCACCACGCCGATGCCGCTGCGCAAGGATGCCTTGTATGGCGCGGCGCGGATGATCCAGGCGGTTGAGCAACTGGCAGCGGACTTCGCGCCCGAAGGTTTGACCACTGTTGGCGAACTGTCCATTGCCAAGTCTTCACGCAATACCATTCCTGGCCTGCTGCAGTTCACGGTCGACTTGCGCCACCACCGCGACGAAGCCATCGAGGCGATGGAGCGCGACTTGACCTTGAAGCTGCAAGCCATTGCCAGCCAGCGTGGTCTGCAGGTGCGTATCGAGCGGCACTGGGTCAGCCCGGCCACCCCGTTCGACACCGACTGCGTGGCTGCTGTGCAGCAGGCCGTGGATGGCCTGGGCTATGCCCAGCAATCGATCGTCAGCGGTGCCGGCCACGATGCCATCCTGCTGGCCCGCTACTGCCCGACGGCCATGGTGTTCATCCCCTGTGTCGGCGGCCTGAGCCACAACGAAGCCGAAGACGTGTTGCCCGACGATGCCCGTCAGGGTGCCGATGTACTGCTGAACGCCGTGCTGGCCCGTGCGGGCCGTGTCGAATAAGGAGAAGCCTGATGCGTTGCTACTTCCACCCCGAACAACTGCTGCACCACCCGCGCAGCTACTACTCGCGTGGCGCCATGCGCACCCCGCAGGAAGTCCCCGAGCGCGCCCAGCGGCTGTTGCAGGCCGCCAAGGACCTGGGCTTCGACATCCGCCAGCCCGACGATGCCGGCCTTGAACCGTTCAGGGCTGTGCACGGTGAGGCCTATCTGGCCTTCCTCGAAGAGGCCCATGCACGCTGGAAGGAAGTGCCCGAGGACTGGGGCGACGAGGTCATGTCCAACATCTTCGTGCGTGAGCCCAACGCCTTGCGTGGCATTCTCGCCCAGGCCGGGCGCTACCTGGCGGATGGCAGCTGCCCTGTTGGCGAAAACACCTGGCGTTCGGCCTATTGGTCTGCGCAAAGCGCGGTGGCCGGGGCCAAGGCCATCCTCGACGGCGAACCGGCTGCCTATGCGCTGTGCAGGCCACCGGGGCACCATGCGCGCTTCGATGCGGCGGGTGGGTTCTGCTACATCAACAACGCGGCTGTAGCTGCCCAGGCCCTGCGCAGCCGTTATAGCCGCGTGGCAGTTCTCGATACCGACATGCACCATGGGCAGGGGATTCAGGAGATTTTCTACGATCGCCGTGATGTGCTGTATGTGTCGGTGCATGGCGACCCGACCAACTTCTACCCTGGCGTGGCTGGGTTCGCGGACGAGCGGGGTAGTGGTGAAGGGGAGGGGTACAACCTGAACTTGCCGATGGCGCATGGGGCCAGTGAGGCTGATTTCATGGGGCAGTTGGACGTTGCGCTAGCTGCAGTGAAGGACTTTGGTGCTGAGGCGCTGGTGTTGTCTTTGGGGTTCGATATCTATGAGCTCGACCCGCAGAGCAAGGTGGCAGTGACGACTGAAGGGTTTGCTGCGTTGGGGGAGCGGATTCGTGCGTTGCGGTTGCCGTGTCTGATCGTGCAGGAAGGCGGGTATCACCTGGACAGCCTGGAGGTGAATGCGCAGGCGTTCTTTGCTGGTAAGGCGGACTGGCGTTAGGTGGTGAGCGCCGGCAGACCCATTGTCACTGCCGGCGCCTCTGATGAAACTCATCTTAGCCTGCAAGGCCCTAAGTTCAGAGCGCCTCACAATTCATATTTTTTTTGAGCCAGGAATTCTGGCTCTCGCCAATTCTGGCCCTTGATGTAGCCATTACCGCCATATTGTATTAAGCCTTCTTCAAGCATTTTGCTTACTAAGTTCATGAGTTGTAGGCAGTCACCAATATTTGCCCAGCTATTTCTATTGTACAAGTTGTCGAGCCGGGGATGAGAAATGCCATCTCGCCTCACAAGCCATAAAATGACGTCTGTAGGGCTTTCGTTAATTACTATTTCGCTGACGGTATTCATTGATTTTCTCGCGCAGTCTGCCGGTCGTCTGCCTCAATGGCTTCTGGTGTGTATAATAGCTCAAGTTCTGAAGTGAGTTGGTAGTCCTCCAGTGTTGCGGCATGTGTGTTATTCCATGCTTCGCCACGATCTTCAGGCCTAATTCTATCTGGGATTTCAAGCGCCCGGAAGCGCTCAAGTTCTCTTGTTTCATGTGTGTAGAATCGCTTGTCAGTGTCAGTTGCTTCTAATTGACCTTGTAGTATTTTTTTCAGCCTATCGATCATGATCTTGTTCGCATCGGAGGGTTCGAAACGACTTGTGTGTAGCTTGACTAGCTCAATGCCATCAGCTGTGATCTTAGTCTTCCTCCAATCCAGTCGTTCGATAGGTCCCCCAGCTTTATCCGGGTTGTAGGGTCGTCCACTGTAAGTCCCTTTGGTTGTCGCGCCGGGGTAGGGAGAGTTGAAGACAACGTACAGTGGCGGTAGGCCAGATTCTGGCGGGAAGCAGTAAATGCAGTCTTTGAAGTCCTCCGGTTCCAGCGCGGGTAGAGGGGAGGCTTCGATGTGCAGTGGATTGAGTGTCACGCCACGATAGGGGTAGGAAGGTATCTGCGCGCCAGGTTTAGTTGTCGAAGTGTCGCCGGGTGTGTGGGCGGGTAACGTTAGCTTGATTGGAAACTTTTGCGAAGGTACGGAAATGTAGCTGTTCGTCGCCTCGTCGAAGTAGAGGGGGCGTAGAGGTACTCTGCTTTCGAGACTTGCTGTCTGCTGGTTTTGATGAGTGTATAGATGTCATTCCTCGTATAAATCCGATAGGTTGACTCCGCTACACCATAGCTGAGGGCTTTCTCGTACAGCTGATCGGGTAGGTCCGGTATTAATGAATCGGCTGGGAGGCTCAGTGTTGTTTCATGATAGAGATCACTGTTGCCGAGTTCGGAAGAATAGAGCAGAGCACCGATGCCAACGTTGAATAGCCGGGATGCAGCAGCGCCGGCTGCCCTTGCCAGCAATTGTCGGCCTGATCGCAAAGTTGTTTCTAATTGGCGATTATGGTAGTGGCTATTGCCTATTGCGCCCAAGGTTGTTGAGAGTTGAATTGAAGGTGTTATGCTAAAGGTTATGGTATTGCTTTCCGAGGTGATTTTTTCAGTAGGTGCAAGTTTTGAGTTGAGAGTAGTTATTTTGCGATGGATTATTTTCAGACTCTGGCCTAGCAGGATTTCAATCTGCGCTGCAGTGATGCTTCGCATAAGGGCAAACAGGAAGCCCTGTGCGATGTAGAACTCTTTTCCAACGTTGATGTGAGGGTCTATATAGGTATAAAAGAGGTAGGCTGGTGTAAGCCCGGGGGGGCATACACATGTATTCCTGAGAAGTCGTCAGTGGGTAGGCGCTTGTAGATGATTTTTTCTTGAAGATCTAGAAGAAATTGCCGCTTGGCCTGCAGTCTGATTAGTTCGTCAGTGTGACGAGCGTCAATTGCTGAGTAGTGGTTGTCCAGGTATTGCTTCAGGCCAGGTGGGGCGGAGGGGCGAGTTGCTTCGATTTTGTTTATAATCTTTTGTGCTTTAGCTTCGGCATCCCTGCTGTCAGCACCGATACTGAAAAATGCCGCACTATCTGGTGGTACGAGTGGAAGGGTAAAAGGCTCAGCCCAATTCAAGAGGTATTCAAAGTCATACCGGAATGGAGAGGGTGAATAAATTTCACCAATTTCTGAAGCTGTCATGGTCGTGCGGGAGGTCATTTCACTCTCCTGATCACTGGGTTCGGGAGAGTGAAATGTTCTAGAGTAAAGTCGGGCTTGCTAAGATGGAATTGTTTCGTTAAGCCGCGGATATGGGCGTGCCGCCTCAAAAGTTTGGTTTGGCCTACTCCCGTCACGGGCCTGATAGGAACTCGATTTGACTGGCGCCGAAAATGCCAAGGCGAACATCCCGGAACAACACCGCCCCTACATCCCACCCCGCCGCACATGCTTGACGAAGACCTTCTCCAGCAACTCCCACATCGCCGGATCGGTACTGAACGCCACATTGAACCGCATCCACCCGGTGGCCTTGGCATCGACCATGAACAACTGACCAGGCCCGAGCATGATGCCTTTTTCCAGCGCGTCATCCAGCAACGCCGCGCTGTCGGGAATCGCCGGGTGGCGGGTCCAGATGTACATGCCCTCATCCGATTCGGTGAACAGTTCAAAGCCCAATCGATGCAAATGCCGGCCAACTTCCTGATGGGCTTCGGCCAGGCGCTGGCGCAGGCGCTTGAGGTGCTTGCGCCAGCGGCCGTCGATGATCGCCGCGTACACCACACGCTCCATTACCTGCGAGGTGGTCAGGCCCGAGCGCATTTTCAGGTGCAGCAATTTCTGCATCAGTTCGGGGTTGGCCAGCATGTAGCCGACCCGCACGTTGGGTGAAATGCTCTTGGAGTAACTACCCACGTACACCACCTGTTGCAAGTGGTCGAGGCTGGCCAGGCACGGTTGCGGCTCGGTGACCATGTCGGCGTACAGGTTGTTCTCCACAAGGCGGAAACCGTGCTGGCTGGCCAGTTGCAACAGCCGGTGCAACTGCGGCAGTGGGGTGCGCGAGCAGGTCGGGCTGTGCAGGTGCGGCTGGGTGAAGAACGCGGTTGGGCGGTGGTGGGTAAGCAGCTGTTCCAGCTGGTTCAGGTCGTAGCCGGCGGGGGTGCGCGGCACGCCGACCAGGGTGGCGCCCTGGGTGCGCAGGATGCTCATCAGGTTGGGGTAGCCGGGGTCGTCCACCAGCACCACGTCGCCAGGGCGCACCAGCGTGCGTGCGGCCAGGTCCAGGGCCTGGCTGGCGCCGTGGGTGAGCATCAGCTGCGCCGGGTTGGCGACGATCGACAGCTCCTGTTGCAGGTTCTGCGCAGTCAGTGCCCGCAGCTCCATCAGGCCCATGGGGTCGCCGTAGCCCGACAGTTCCAGTGGGCTGCCGGCTACCTGGCGCAGGCCACGGCGCAGGCCGTCCTCGTACATCCAGTCGTTGGGCAGCCAGCCGCACCCCGGCTTGTACGGCAATTGGCGGATTTCGAAGATCTGCTGCAGGTACCACTCGGAGTTGAACGTTGGTCGACTGGTGTCGGCCTCGGCGTTGTGCTGCTCCAGCAGTTCGCCCGCTGCACGGTTGACGAAGAACCCCGCATTGCCACGGCTCACCAACAGCCCTTGGGCGACCAGCCGGTCGTAGGCCTCGACCACAGTGAAGGTGCTCACCGAATAGCTCGCGGCAAAGGCGCGGATCGACGGGACCTTGGCGCCTGGCTTGAGGGTCTGGTTGTCGATCAGCTCGCGCAGCCCGTCGATGATCTGGTTGACCAGCGGGGTTGAGGAGTCTGGATGTAATTCGAACATTCGTGGCCTTCAGGGTGCGTATCGCCTGGCGTTTGCAGGGTGTACTGCAAGGGCGACCTGTACAGTGCAGTGCGAGATTCATGCCACTGTGCATGGCTCTCTGCGTCGGACATTTTTACATTAGGTGTCGGATATCGCCACATAAAGCATGTTCAGTTCG
>Ga0207655_1000393_pt1 | contig 60847 bp, 54 predicted proteins | sample KBSM44metaG_FD_184398 | JGI IMG/M metagenome (GOLD analysis project Ga0207655, IMG submission 184398) | Miscanthus rhizosphere microbial communities from Kellogg Biological Station, Michigan, USA - KBS M4-4 metaG (SPAdes) (version 2) | ecosystem: Host-associated > Plants > Roots > Rhizosphere >...
GCCCAGGTTTGAGTGTCGTCCAGCCAGGTAGAAAGCATAAAAAAGCCCCATCAGAAAATGATGAGGCTTATTGTGAACCACCTGCCGGATCGTTCAACCGATCGTTTTGCTTAACCGATCGGTGTTACTGCCGAGCAGGGCTTTTATTGACTGGTGTGACGCGGGCTGCGTTATGGCTGATTGAGATAAAGTCGGCGCAGGTAGTGCGGGACGGCATCGTCGGTGTTGCTGCCGATCACTTCCAGTTCAGGATGCAAATCTTTCAGGCGCTGATGCGCGTTTTCCATGATGCAGCCTTTGCCCGCCATAGAGAGCATTTCGGCGTCGTTCATGCCGTCGCCAAAGGCGATGCAGTCTGCCAGACCGTAACCCATCATCTTCGCGACCGCTTCCAGGGCATGGCCTTTCGACACGCCGCCCGCCATCACTTCCAGACAGGTCAGGGTCGAGAAGCTCACGTTTACCCTGTCACCCCAACGCGCGTTGATCGCCTGTTCTAACGGCAGCAGTGCTTCGTGGTCTGGAGAGGTGAAGAACACTTTGCTGACGCCTTCCGGCTCAAGCAGGCCCGGCTCATACAGCGCATAGTTGAAAATCGCTTCCTTGAAGAAACGCATCTCTTCCGGGCGATGGCGGTTCATGAACCACTCGTCGTTGCGATAAACGTTGGTGACGATATTCGCGTTGTTATGCATCACGCCGAACAGGTCAGACGCAATATCGGTATCGAGGTTATGCGCAAACACCAGGTTGCCGTCGGTGTCGTGCACCCGCGCGCCGTTGGAGGTGATCATGAAGGCCTTGATGCCCAGACCATCGCGGATTTGTCCCACGTCGATATGGTGGCGACCCGTGGCAAACACGAAGTTCACCCCTTTCCCGGTCAGCAGGGTCAGCGTTTCTTTGGTGTAGGGGGAGAGACGATGGTCGGGATTGAGCAGCGTACCATCTAAATCAGACGCAACAACCTGGTACATAAACGGATTAAACCTCTGGTAAGTTCGGCATGGTGCCGGATTAATCATGTCGGTTAAAAAACGCGACGATGTTCTGGAGCGCGACTGAGCGCATATCGTCCTTTTCGAAAAGGATCTCATGGAAAGCGCCCTGAATAACCAGCGGACGGCCGCCTTCACAAGGCTTGCCCGCCGCAGCGCGGCGTTCACAATACCGGTCGTGCATACGGTTATCCACGACCCGTTCTTCTTCAGCCTGAATCAGCAGCGTCGGCGTGTCATCATTCGCCACGCCTGCCAGAATCTGTTCCCCGGCCAACACCCCTTCCCGCACCCAATGGTAGGTTGGCCCCCCGACGCGAATATAAGGATTGTCGGCATAAAAGCCCAGGTTTCGCCGATAGCGTTCCCGGCTGTGGGTCAGGATATTGAGACTGAACGGCAGCGCGTGCCAGCGCCCGGTGCCCATGGCGTAACGTTCTCTGATCCGCTGATGGCCCTCAGCAAAATCGAGAATGTGCCGCACCATCCAGTCGGGCAGCCGCATGATGATACCGAACATTGGCGCACAAAGCGCCATCGCATCGCATTGATTCGGATGATGCTGTAAAAACAGCGTGGCGATAGCCCCGCCCATCGAGTGGCCGAGAATGTAGCGTTTGCGCCACGGGCCCGGAGCGACTTCCTGCTGCCAGAAGGCGGTCAGGTCATCGACGTAATCACTGAAATTGTCCACGTGCCCACGATGGCTGTCGTCGAGCATCCGCCCGGAGAAGCCCTGGCCACGGTGATCGATAATTAACACGTCGAAACCGCTGTAGAACAGGTCATACGCCAGCTCCGCGTACTTCACGTAGCTTTCGATACGACCCGGACAGACCACAATCACGCGATCGTGTTTTTTGGCGCGAAAGCGGACAAAGCGTACCGGAACATTATCCACGCCTCTAAACTCTGCTTCTTCGCGCTGTCGCCAGAAATTGCTTAACGGCCCTAACGTGAATGCGGCAAACGCGTTTTCTCTTGTTTCCCAGTCCATTTTCTGCCGAAACATCGGCTATTCACCCCTGCTCACCGCGGAAGACAGTATTTTGAAATGCGCGCCTTACAACGCGTGCGCAATAGCGTATTGTGGCATAAAAACAGACAACCAGGGAGTTTCTCATGACCTTTGAGTGGTGGTTTGCGTATCTGCTGACGTCCATTATTCTCAGCCTTTCCCCCGGTTCCGGGGCCATCAACACCATGACCACCGCCATTAACCACGGCTATCGCGGCGCAGCGGCGTCGATTGCCGGGCTGCAAACCGGGCTGGGGATCCATATCGTGCTGGTGGGCGTGGGCCTGGGAACGCTATTTTCCCGCTCGCTGCTGGCGTTTGAAGTGCTGAAATGGGCGGGTGCGGCGTATCTTATCTGGCTCGGCATTCAGCAATGGCGCGCCGCAGGGGCTATCGACCTGAACGCGGTGGCGAAAACCCAGACCCGCGGGCATCTGTTTAAGCGCGCGGTATTCGTCAATCTGACCAACCCGAAGAGCATCGTCTTTTTAGCCGCGCTGTTTCCGCAGTTCATCGTGCCGCATCAGCCACAGGTGATGCAGTACGTGGTGCTCGGGGCGACCACCATCGTGGTGGATATCATTGTGATGATTGGCTATGCGACGCTGGCCACGAGGATTGCGGGGTGGATCAAAGGCCCTCGGCAGATGAAGGCCCTGAATAAGATTTTTGGCTCGCTGTTTATGCTGGTTGGCGCCCTGCTTGCGTCAGCGCGCCATGCATGATTAGCGGGAGATGATCAGGTGAATACCGAACCCGGCAAACAGGGTGCCGGCCACGCCATCAATCCATTTCGCCATGCGCTGGTAACCCCGGCGCATGGTCGGGAGAGCAAACAGGCTCGCCACCACGGTAAACCAGGCGAAGGTTTCCACGGCGATCATCACAAATAATCCCCAGCGTTCGGCGCTGCCGACGTTATCCCCGACGAACAGCGAAAACACGCTGCCGAAGTAAATAATGGCTTTCGGGTTCGACAGGTTGGTGAGCAGACCTTTCAGGAAACTGCGGCCACCGTGTGCCAGCTCAACGGCCGGAACCTCCTCCGTTGGTGCGTCCTTTTTCAACGCGCCACGCAGCATCTGATAACCCATCCAGCACAGATACAACCCGCCGCCGACCATAATGACGCTGTGCAGCCATGCCATTTTTTCGAGGATCAGATTCAGGCCGAGTAACGCCACTCCAGACCACACCATGACGCCACCGGTGATCCCCAACACGCCCATCATGGCTTCTTTGCGGGAACGGCTAACGGCAGTTTGCGATACGAAAAAGAAGTCGGGGCCGGGTGTCACCAGGGCAACGATATGCAGGAGCGCGACGGTCAGAAAGAGCATCAACATAAGAAAGTCACTCGCGGGATTATCAGTCGGGGAACCACTATCCTGCCACGTTCGGGCAGGACTGGCTACTACTCATCTTCGCCGTCAACATGGCTGCGGATCAGTGCCATGAACTCACGGCCAAACCGCTCCAGCTTGCGGGTGCCGACGCCGTTTACGCCCAACATGTCACCTGGGGTGAGCGGCATCTGTTCGGCCATTTCGATCAGCGTGGCATCGTTAAACACGACGTAAGGCGGGATATTTTCTTCATCGGCGATGACTTTACGCAGCTTGCGCAGTTTGGCAAACAGCTTGCGGTCGTAGTTACCGCCGTAGGATTTCTGCGCCACACGCGGTTTAAGCGCCAGTACGCGCGGCACCGCGAGCTGCAACGGCACTTCCCCACGCAGCACCGGACGCGCCGGGTCGGTCATCTGTAGCGCTGAATGCTGAGCGATATTCTGCGTCACCAACCCGAGGTGGATCAGCTGGCGGATCACACTCACCCAGTGTTCATGGGTTTTGTCGCGGCCCATGCCGTATACCTTGAGCTTATCGTGACCCAGCTCGCGGATACGCTGGTTGTTGGCCCCGCGGATCACCTCTACCACATAGCCCATCCCGAAACGCTGATTCACCCGGCCAATGGTCGACAGCGCAATCTGCGCATCCTGTAGGCCATCGTACTGTTTCGGCGGGTCAAGGCACACGTCGCAGTTGCCGCACGGCTCCTGCCGTCCTTCGCCAAAGTAATTCAGTAGCACCAGACGGCGGCAGGTTTGCGCTTCGGCAAAGGCGTTCATTGCGTTGAGCTTATGACGCTCGATGTCCTGCAACTGCCCGGCGGGCTTCTCTTCCAGGCATTTGCGCAGCCACGCCATGTCAGCCGGATCGTAAAACAGCATTGCTTCCGCTGGCAGGCCATCGCGCCCGGCGCGGCCGGTTTCCTGATAGTAGGATTCGATATTGCGCGGAATGTCGAAATGCACCACGAAGCGCACGTTCGGCTTGTTGATGCCCATCCCGAAGGCCACGGTGGCGACCACAATTTGCAGGTCGTCGCGCTGGAAGCGTTCCTGCACGTCGGCCCGGACGCTGTTTTCCAGCCCGGCGTGATAGGCCCCGGCGCTGATGCCTTTGCTTTGCAGACGCGCGGCGGTGTCTTCCACCTTGGCGCGGCTGTTACAGTAGATAATGCCGGATTTGCCGCGCTGATCCTGCACGTAGCGCATCAGCTGATCGAGCGGCTTGAACTTCTCCATCAGCATGTAGCGGATGTTAGGCCGGTCAAAGCTGCTTATCTGGATAAACGGATCGTTGAGACCCAGCAGACGCACAATATCGCTGCGGGTGGTGTCATCGGCGGTGGCCGTCAGGGCAATAAACGGGACGGTAGGCAGGCGCTGGCGCAGTTGCCCAAGCGCGGCATATTCCGGGCGGAAGTCGTGCCCCCACTGGGAAATACAGTGCGCCTCGTCCACCGCCACCATCGACAGCGGCCACTGGCTGATTTGGTCGATGAAGTTATCCATCATCAACCGTTCGGGCGCGATATACAGCAGGCGGATGGTGCCGCTACGACAGCCCGCTAATACTTCCTGCTGCTGTTCCCGGCTCTGGGCGGAGTTCAGACAACCCGCCGCCACGCCGTTGGCGAGCAGCTGATCGACCTGGTCTTTCATCAGTGAAATCAGCGGTGAGACCACGACCGTCAGGCCCTCGAGCACCAGTGCGGGAACCTGATAACACAGGGATTTCCCGCCGCCGGTCGGCATCACTACCAGACAGTCGCGCCCTTCGAGCACGGTGTCGATAATGGTTTCCTGACCCGGGCGGAACTGCTGGTAGCCAAAGGTTTCCTGTAAAACCTGCCTTGCCAGCGACACCTGATTTATCACTTCCGCCTGCGCCACGCTCACCCCGATTCTGAAATAAAAACAGGCGCTATTTTCAGCGCCTGAGAGCAAGAGTGCAACGTTTAAAACAGATCGTTGAGCATTACGCCGACACCGACACGCGTCTGGTTGAAGTTGTAATCGATCAGCGACTCGCCGTAACCGCTGTACACCTGAGTGTAGAGCCGCACGTGTTTGGTCACCGGATAGCTCAGGCCGAGTTCCGCCCCGCCGTAACCGGTGTTCCAGTTGTATTGGCCTTTGGCACTCAGGATCGCGTCACCCAACTGATAGCCAATTTTGAGCTGGTAGTAGCCCATGTATTTGGTGATGTCCGGGTTATCGTCCGTCGAACCAATCACATACCATGGTTTCACTTCCACCAGCCAGTTGCCGTTTTGCGCCATCAGGCGGGTGTAAAGGCGGTTCCAGCTGCGGGATGTTGGGTCGGAACGACCGTTGGAGTCATGATTATAGCCAAATTCGACGTCGCGCAGCGTCCAGCCAGCAAACTCATAATCGGTGGCAAAGCCGAGGAATACCTGTGGCTCGTAGTTGGTTTCGCGGAACGGGGCCGACTCTTCGGTGTTAGACAGCTGCCACCAGGATTTCTGGGTATACGACGCACCCAGCACCGAGTTATTACCCAAAATGCCACGCCACAGCGGGAAGGCTAAACTCAGCTGGAATTTCACCTCGTCCTTACGCGCATTATCCGACCAGTTGTAGCTCTTAATGGCTTCTTTGTTCATGTCGCTGGTCGCGGTGTAAATAACGTAATTGCTCTCATACGGGTAAAGCGTGAACGGATTGTCATGTTCTTGCAGCATGTTAGCAATGATGCTGCCACGCACGGCGGGCGTATCATGGACATCTTTTATTGTCGCTTCCTGCGCAGATACGGAAAGCGGCAGCCCTGCTACTGCCAGTAACCAACCCAGCCTGGTTCGCATTGCGAAATTCTCCTGATGAAATTTATTTTTGAATTATGAATCGGAGGTCATTTTACATACTTATCCACTTCTTGCGCGGTTATCGTTTCCGAAAGTAGAAATCAACAAATCATAGGCATAAAATCAACAATTCATTAACCAATGGAACAGGTGCTATGTCCGCAGAATTGACCGCCGAAGCCGCGCTAAAGCTGGTTGGCGATATCTTTGTCTATCACATGCCGTTTAACCGCGCGCTGGGTCTGGAGCTGGAACGTTACGAAAAATCCTTTGCCCAGCTGAGTTTTAACAACCAGCCGATGATGGTCGGCAACTGGGCGCAGAGTATTCTTCACGGCGGGGTGATCGCCTCGGCGCTGGACGTTGCCGCAGGCCTGGTGTGCGTCGGCAGCACCCTTACCCGACACGACACCATTAACGAAGATGAATTGCGCCAGCGTTTATCGCGGATGGGCACCATTGATTTGCGCGTAGACTACCTGCGTCCGGGGCGTGGCAACCGCTTCACCGCCACCAGCAGCCTGCTGCGCGCGGGCAATAAAGTCGCCGTGGCGCGCGTGGAATTGCACAACGAAGAGCAGGTTTATATCGCCAGTGCAACCGCCACTTATATGGTGGGTTGAATCGGTAAAATCGGGTAACATCCCTTTACTTATCAGTAACGGATTTTCCCATGGATGCTAAACAAACGCGGCAGGGCGTGTTTCTCGCTCTTGCCGCTTATTTTATTTGGGGCGTGGCACCGGCGTACTTCAAAGTTATCCACTACGTTCCCGCCGATGAAATTCTGACGCACCGCATCATCTGGTCGTTCTTCTTTATGGTGGCGCTGATTACCGTCAGCCGTCAGTGGGACGGCATCAAGCGACTGTGCCAGACGCCGAAGAAGATTTTCCTGCTGGCGCTGTCGGCGGTGCTGATTGGCGGCAACTGGCTGCTGTTTATCTGGGCGGTGAATAACCAGCACATGCTGGAAGCGAGCCTCGGCTACTTCATTAACCCGCTGGTGAATATTGTGCTGGGGATGCTTTTCCTCGGGGAGCGATTCCGCAGAATGCAGTGGGTAGCGGTATTCCTCGCCACCTGTGGCGTACTGGTTCAGCTCTGGACCTTTGGCTCACTGCCGATTATCGCCCTTGGGCTGGCGTTCAGCTTTGCGTTCTATGGCCTGGTGCGCAAGAAAATTGCCGTCGATGCGCAGACCGGGATGCTGGTTGAAACCCTGTGGTTGCTGCCCGTGGCGGCGATTTATCTGTTCGGCATTGCCGACAGCGCCACCAGCCATATGGGGCAAAATCCATGGTCGCTGAACCTGCTGCTGATGGCCGCCGGCGTGGTCACCACCATTCCGCTGCTGTGCTTCACCGGGGCGGCCACCAAACTGCGCCTGTCGACTCTGGGCTTCTTCCAGTACATTGGCCCGACGCTGATGTTTATCCTCGCGGTGGTCTTTTATGGTGAAACCCCGGGTGCGGATAAAATGGTTACCTTCGCCTTTATTTGGGTGGCGCTGGCGGTATTTGTTTTCGATGCGCTGTACACCCTGCGTCGTACGCCAAAACGCTGACACCTCAGGCTTTGCCGGAAAGCGGCAAAGCTCATCCAGTTAAATTCTTTGTTATTTCAACCGGCTTCTCACATCTTCAGCGGATAACCCCCTTGAGATGTGAAGCCGGATGCTGATACCTGATCCCGCCCGACGTTCTGCCTGGCTGCACGATGAGCAGCGCAGCGCGGTGCGCCTGCTCGCCAGAAGCTGGCTATGGCGCAGTGAACTCCCCACCTGGCTGTTGATGCTCACGGTCTACAGCGGCTGGTTTGTCACCCTGGCGTTCAACGCCGAACTGGGGCTTTTCGCCTCAACGGCGCTGCTGATCCTGTTCACCACCTGGTATTTATCACTCCAGCACGAGCTTATACACGGACACCCGACGCGCTGGCCTCGGGTTAACCAGCTGTTCGGCCTGCTGCCGCTGGCGGTGTGGTATCCCTACGGCCTGTACCGTGATTCGCATCTGGCGCATCACCGTAATCAGCTCCTGACCATGCCCGGAGAAGATCCTGAAACCTACTACTTTTCCGCCGAGCGCTGGCAGCGGTTTAGCGCCTGGCAGCAGCGGGCCATTCATCTGCGGAATACGTTTATTGGCCGCCTGCTGTTGGCCCCGGGGCTGGATATCGGTGGCGTGCTTGTGGGGATGGTGGCGTCGTTTCGCCAGGCAGAATGTCGGGCGATGGCGATGTGGCTGGTGCATTTCATCTTGCTCGGGCTGGTGTTCGCCTGGCTACAGCACAATGGTTTTTCGCCAGTATGGTATCTGCTGGCGGTGAGTTATCCGGCGCTAGCGATCACTAAAATCCGCTCATTCCTTGAACATCGGGCCGCCGACGATCCGCTGGCTCGCTCCGCCATCACCGAAACCTCACTGCCATGGCGGCTGTTGTTCCTCAATCTGAACTATCATTCGGTACATCACGACCTGCCGGGCGTGCCGTGGTACGGCCTGCGCAAAGTCTGGCTGCGCGATAAAGAACGTTACGCCCAGCGCAATCAGGGGTTTGTGGTGAAAGGTTATCGGGAATGGTGGCGCAACTACCGTTTTCGCCCGGTGGATGTGACCGTGCATCCAGGACGTTCAGAGGAGCCACAGCATGGCCGTTAATTTCGCGTTTCCGATGTATGACGTTCATCCGGCGGGCACCGATGCGCTGGCGGCGGCGATACAGCGTCGTTTTCCTGACGCCCGGTTTCAGCGCCCGACGGATCTGCTCGCACACTGGCAGCGTGACGATTTACTGCTGAGCCAGACCTGTGGCTACCCGCTGGTGACGCTGTTGCCCGATGTGCAGGTGGTCGGCTGTTTCCACTACACCGCGCCAGGCTGCGAAGGCATCAACTATCGCAGCCTGCTGGTCGTCCGTCAGGCCGAGGCGGGCAAAACAGTGCGCGATTTTCGCGGGCAGGTCGCGGCCTGCAATTCGAAAGATTCGCAGTCGGGCTATCACGCCCTGCGCAATAGCGTCGGACACGACGATGCCTTTTTCCGTTCAATTGTGTGGACCGGCAGCCACAGCCAGTCGCTGAGTGCGTTGCAACGCGGCGCGGCGGATATCGCCGCCATCGACTGCGTAAGCCTGGCGCTGTTGGCGCGTTATGAACCGCAGGCGCTGACGGGCCTCACCGTGATGGGTGAAACGGCGTTAACCCCGGGTCTGCCGCTGATCGCCTCGCGCCACACCTCGGCGCAGACGCTGAACGCATTGCGCGAGGCATTAACGGAGATTGCCAATGAGGCAGAGATTGCAGAGCCGTTGCTGATCGGCGGCTTCAGTCCGGCCAGCCGCCGTGATTATGACGTGATACTTAAAGCCAGTTCTTACGCTTGAAGTAGAGGTACGGCGCGAGCCCTGCGAGGATCATGAAGATAATCGCCCCCGGATAACCGAAACTCCAGTGCAGCTCGGGCATAAACTCAAAGTTCATCCCATAGCTCGAGGCCACCAGCGTCGGCGGCAGGAACACCACCGATACCACCGAGAAGATCTTGATGATGCGGTTCTGCTCGATGTTGATAAAGCCCATCGCCGCCTGCATCAGGAAGTTTACCTTCTGGAACAGGGATTCGTTATGCGGCAGCAGGGATTCGATATCTCGCAGGATCTCCCGCGCTTGCTCAAGCTGAACTGCTGGCAACCGTGCCTTGCGCACCAGGAAGTTCAGCGCGCGCTGGGTATCCATCAGACACAAACGGACCTTCCAGCCGATATCTTCCAGCTCCGCCAGGGTCGACAGCGCTTCGTCGTATTCGTCGCCCTGATGGCCTTCCATGATCACGCGGCTCAGCTTTTCCAGATCGCTGTAGATGTTTTCGATTTCATCCGCCAGCTGTTCGATTTTGGTTTCGAACAGATCGAGCAACAGCTCAAACGCGTTGCCGTCGACCAGCTCCTGGTTACGGGCACGCATACGGTACAGGCGGAACGCTGGCAGTTCGCGCTCGCGCAGGGTGAACAGACGCCCTTCGCGGATGGTGAACGCCACGGTGGAGTTCCCCGCGTGGTCATCGGCATCTTCGAAGAAGAAGAAGGAGTGGATGTGCAGGCCGTCTTCGTCTTCGAAGAAACGAGCTGACGCCTCGATGTCTTCCAGCTCTGGTCGTGTCGCCAGGTTCTGGCCCAGTTCTGTCTGTACGCGGTGACGTTCTTCATCGTCTGGCTCAACCAAATCTACCCAGACTGAACTGGCCAGATGCTTGATATCATCAGACTCGAGTCGCGTTAAGCGATTGTTTTCTAGTTGAAATGCGCTCAGCATGACCGGGACTCCCAATGCAAAAAATTATCGGACAGTACGGTGGGCACACAGAAACATCGGGGGTTTCAGACCATTAAGCCTGACTCAGAGCGACGGGAATAGCGCATGTCGCTGACAACCTCTAAGGCCATCAGCGTCGGGTGATAGCCTTAGGAGTTGTTCCTGGATTGCAGGAAGTTGAGCCAGCATCTACTGGGTGTGTCCAAGGTATCAGTCCTCTTAGCGTATTCGTGCGCGCATGTTACGCCAGCCTAAATGAAGCGTCAACAAACAGCGAAGCGCCAGAGAGCTTTTCACCCTCTCTGACCTATAAGACTAGCAGAACGTTAAGAAAATATGATGTATTTCTTAATGTTACACGTTTTCGAGGCGCGCATATGCGGCCACCAGCCATTTGATCCCTTGCCCCTGGAATGCCACCTGCAACCGGCTGTGTTCACCGCTGCCTTCCAGATTAACGATGGTGCCTTCGCCAAATTTCGGGTGACGCACGCGCTGGCCAAGCTTATAGCCGGTGTCGTTTTCCGCCATCGGCGTGCCCATCCGCTGATGGCTGACCGGGCGGCTCACGGTGGCGCGCAGACGCACTTCTTCCACGCAGGCTTCCGGCAGCTCACCGACGAAGCGGGACGGACGATGATAGACTTCTTTGCCGTACAAACGGCGCGTTTCGGCGTAGGTCAGGGTCAGCTTTTGCATCGCGCGGGTAACACCGACGTAGGCCAGTCGACGCTCTTCTTCCAGTCGACCGCCCTCATCGAGCGACATCTGGCTCGGGAACATCCCCTCTTCCATGCCGACGATAAACACCTGCGGGAACTCCAGGCCTTTCGCCGAGTGCAGGGTCATCAGCTGGACTGCATCCTGCCAGGTATCCGCTTGTCCTTCGCCCGCTTCCAGTGCGGCGTGGGACAGGAACGCCTGCAGCGGCATTAAATCTTCTTCTTCGTCGTTGTAGCTGAACTGGCGCGTCGCCGTCACCAGTTCCTCTAAGTTTTCGATACGTGTCTGGCCCTTTTCGCCTTTCTCCTGCTCATACATCATGAACAGGCCGGAATCTTTAATTACCCGGTCGGTCTGGACGTGCAGCGGCATGTCCGACGTTTCCTGTGCCAGAGCGTCGATGAGTTCCATAAAGCGCTGTAAGGCGCTGGCAGCACGCCCGGCCAGCGCTTTGTCTTTCAGCAGTTCACGGCAGGCCTGCCACAGCGTTAACTGACGGTCGCGGGAGGCCTGGCGCACCACGTCGAGAGTACGGTCACCAATGCCACGCGTCGGGGTGTTCACCACGCGTTCGAACGCCGCATCGTCGTTGCGGTTGGCAATCAGACGCAGATAGGAGAGCGCATCTTTGATTTCCTGACGTTCGAAGAAGCGCATCCCGCCATAAATGCGGTACGGCATACTGACCTGCAACAATGCCTCTTCCAGCACACGCGACTGGGCGTTGCTGCGATAGAGAATGGCGCACTGCTCAAGCTGTCCGCCGTTGTCCTGCCAGGTTTTGATCCGGTTAACCACAAAGCGCGCTTCGTCCAGCTCGTTGAAGGCGCAGTACAGGGAGATCGGTTCACCGTCGACCCCGTCGGTCCACAGCTTTTTACCCAGTCGCCCGTTGTTGTTTTCAATCAGGGCGTTGGCGGCACTCAGAATATTGTTAGTCGAGCGGTAGTTCTGCTCCAGACGGATGGTTTCAGCCCCGGGAAAATCGTTCAGGAAGCGCTGGATGTTTTCCACCTGCGCCCCACGCCAGCCGTAAATCGACTGGTCATCATCGCCAACGATCATCACTTTGCCACTGTCGCCCGCCAGCAGGCGGATCCACGCGTACTGAATGTTGTTGGTATCCTGGAACTCGTCGACCAGGATATTGGTGAAACGCTCGCGATAGTGCTGAAGAATGTGCGGCTTGTTGAGCCACAGCTCGTGGGCACGCAGCAGCAGTTCGGCGAAATCCACTAGCCCCGCACGGTCGCAGGCTTCCTGATAGGCCTGATACACCTTCTGCCAGGTCTGCTCCACCGGGTTGCCGTAGCTTTGAATGTGATGCGGACGTATCCCTTCATCTTTCTGGCCGTTGATGTACCACATTGCCTGCCGCGCCGGCCATTGCTTCTCGTCGAGGTTCATCGCCTTGATCAAGCGCTTGAGCAGACGCAGCTGATCTTCGCTGTCGAGGATCTGGAAATCCTGCGGCAGATTGGCGTCCAGATGGTGGGCGCGCAGCAAACGGTGCGCCAGCCCGTGGAAGGTCCCGACCCACATTCCGCCCTGGGTGGTGCCCATCAGTTGGCCGATACGGTGGCGCATTTCCGCCGCCGCTTTGTTGGTAAACGTCACCGCCATGATGGAATAAGGCGAGCAGTGTTCCACGCTCATCAGCCACGCGATACGGTGTACCAGCACACGCGTCTTACCACTTCCCGCTCCCGCCAGCACCAGCATGTTGGTACGCGATGCCGCCACGGCTTCACGCTGTTTGTCATTGAGGCTGTCGAGCAGGTAAGAAACGTCCATTGGCACCGCCACGTAGAAAAAGGGAAAACGACGAAACGCCCGGTGGCGCTTCGCTTACCGGGCCTACACGATCGTAGGGCGGATAAGCATAGCGCATCCGCCAAAACCCTGGAATTTTATACAGAGTTACGGTGATTATATCAGCGTAGTGAGCGATGCCAACCGCGAAATTTCGAGGTGAGGTAACAGGCGGCTATCGGCAATTTGCATTAAATCGCCCTCAAGCAGGTTTATCCAGCATGCTTGCATCCCGCAACGGATAGCGCCTGCGACGTCGGTCGTCAGGTCGTCGCCGACGTGCAGGATCTGCTCCAGCTGCACGTCGAGGCGTTCCGCTGCCAGATGGTACATGTCGCTAAACGGCTTTGAACGCCCGTCGGGGCCCGCGCGCAGCACGAACTTAAAATAGTCGTTCAGACCAAACAGTTCCGGCTGGGCGTTGCCGTTGGTTATCGCCACCAGCGGCCATTTTTCTGCCAGACGCGCGAGGGTGTCGTGGGTTTCCTGCGGCACCTCAATCGCACTGCGCCATTGGGCGAAATTCGCCATCGCCGCATTGGCACCGACCGTGGCTTCTCTCGCCGATAGCCCGGCGTTGAGCATCGCCTGCTCGACCGCCCGCCGACGCCATTCGGTTACGTCGTGATAAATTTCCGGGTCGGCCTGGCGCAGCGACTGGCGCAGCTGCTGAAAATCACTGCTTTCCAGCGCCTGTAACGCCGGATGGTAATTGCGGACGAACGCCAGCGACTCTTTTTCCGTACGGCGAATCACCTGCCGGTTGTCGTAAAGGGTGTCATCCAGGTCGAAGGTCAGGGCCGCTATCTGGCCCAGTGGACGGTAAAAACGCATTATTTTCCCCGTTTGGCGCGTGGGTGTGCCTTGTCGTACACCGAGGCAAGGTGTTGAAAATCAAGATGGGTATAGATTTGAGTGGTGGTGAGATTGGCGTGGCCTAACAGTTCCTGCACCCCGCGCAAATCACCGCTCGATTCCAGCATATGCGTGGCGAACGAGTGGCGCAGCTTGTGGGGATTCACATGGCTGTTCAGCCCCTGCTTGATGCCCCATTCGGCGAAGCGCTTTTGCACGTTGCGGGCCGAGATACGCTTGCCGAGCTTCGACAGAAACAGCGCTTCTTCCTCGCTGCCAAACAGCCCGCGTAAATCCAGCCAGTGCTCAATCCACTGCACGGCGTTGCGGCCAATCGGCAGACGGCGCTCTTTGCTGCCCTTACCCATCACCCACACTTCACCGGATTCTAAATCCAGATGTTTGATATTGAGGCCGACCAGTTCCGACAGACGCAGGCCCGCGCCGTACATCACTTCCAGCATCGCCCGGTCGCGCACCGCCAGCGGATCGTTCAGGTCGATATCCAGCAGTCGGTTGACGTCATCGACGTCGATGTTTTTCGGTAAATGGCGCGGGGCTTTCGGGGCCGAAACGGCTTTCGCCGGATTGGCCTGCAGCTCGCCCTGACTGACCATCCAGTCGAAGAAGCTGCGTAACGCCGACAGCCTCAGCGCGAGGCTAGCCGGACCGAGCCCTTTCCGGCGGCTGCGCACCGCGAAATTACGCACCACCGCAGCGTCACATTGTTGCCAGCTTTTGACGCCGCTTTCGTCGGCTAACGCCATGATGGCATCCAGCTGACGCTGATAGTTGAGCACGGTAATGGGGCTGAGCTGGCGTTCAACGCCGAGATAGCGCAGGAAGCGTTCGGTAGAGGCGGATAGCGGAGACGGCGTCATACGCGCTCGACCCAACGCTCCAGCAAGCCCGGCAGCAGCAGGGAAATTTCCTGCAAAAGGTGCGTTCCCTGACCAGCCTGATAGTGCTGCGGATCGCGGCTACTGAACAACACCACGCCAAGATCGCCATCGCTGCCCAGCATCGACATCGCCACCGAGCCAATTGCTTTAGCATCCGGCATCATCACCAGCAGTTCCGGTCCGTTGAGCGAGCCCAGAAAATGCCGTTCATGACCCAGACGCTGAATGCGGATCGATTCAAACGCCTGCCGCGATAACGCCAACTGAGTGAATTTCGACGGCGCGCCAATGCGCCAGCGATCGGCAAACAGACGCACGGTAGCCCCTGCCAGACCCAGATCGCGCGCCCAACGATGGAACCGGTTGAGCATATCGTCGAGGCTTTCCGCCGCCGCCAGCCGCGTTTGCAGATGCAGCAGACGATAGAACAGGCTTTCGTTGGCCGATGCCTGCTCTACCAGCAGCGTCATATTCTCTTCCAGCGCGTTGATGTGATTTCTGGCGCGCGCCATATGCCATTCGACCAGCGACACCGTGCCGCGAACCGGATGCGGGACGCGCATCCCTTCCACCGCAGAGGCATTACGAATGAAGAATTCAGGATGTTGCAGCAGGTAATCCACTACCGCGCGATCGTCGAGCGCGCTCAGTTCTGCCTGCTGTTCTTCCCCGATTGATTTCATAAATGAATAAATCCGTCGTAGACATGTGCCGCCGGGCCAGTCATAAACAACGGTTGACCCGGTCCTTTCCAGGCGATATCAAGACGCCCGCCTGGTAATTCCACGCGTACCTCTTCGCCTAGCAACCCTTGCTGAATGCCGACGGCAACCGCCGCACACGCGCCGCTACCGCAGGCCTGGGTTTCACCCGCGCCGCGCTCGTAGACGCGTAAACGGATGTGGTCGTGCTTTACCACCTGCATAAAACCGATATTGGCACGCTCCGGAAAACGTTCATGATTTTCCAGAACAGGGCCTAATGTTTCCACCGGTGCGGTGTCCACACTGTCGACTTGTACCACGCAGTGCGGGTTGCCCATTGAGACGACGCCGCACAATACTGTCTGCTCGGCCGCACGCATAATATAGGTCTTTTCCGCTTTGTTCGCGCGAAACGGCACCTGCGACGGCTCGAAATTCGGCTCGCCCATGTTCACCCGCACCAGGTCGTCGTCCGTTACGGTTAATACCATACGACCGTTGGCGGTGCTGACGTGGATGTCACGTTTATTGGTCAGGCCTTTCAGGCGCACAAACCGCGCAAAGCAGCGTGCGCCGTTACCACACTGCGACACTTCGCTGCCGTCAGCGTTAAAGATGCGGTAGTGAAAATCGAGATCGGGATCGTACGGCGGTTCAACCACCAGCAGCTGATCGAATCCGACGCCAAGATGCCTGTCGGCCAGGCGGCGGATCATCTCGGGAGAAAAGAACACATTCTGCGTTACCGCATCGACGACCATGAAATCGTTGCCAAGGCCGTGCATTTTAGAGAACTGCATCATTTACTCCATCCACGCAGAAACAACGACGTCGTATTAGTAGTTAACCTGGGTCGGGCCACCGTTATCGCCACGATCGTTGCGAGTCGGTTCGGTACTCTGAGTACCTGGATTGACCGGTTTCGTCGGGGGTGCAGCGGTTTTATCTGCAGGCGGGAAATAGAGCGGCCCCTTCAGGCCACAACCTGCCAGGGTCATTAACGCAGCCAAAAGGACCAGTGGTCGAAAGAGGTTCTTCATTCTTATAGTGCCTGTGGTTGATGCTTTCTGCTTTCTATCATCGCAGGAGAAGACGTAAAAGCAAGCGTTTAGCGCCTGACTGCAACCGGAATTGTTTCGCGTTATACTGCGCCCATCACCTGATAATGGAAAAGAACAATGAACGACAGTGAATTTCATCGCCTTGCAGACCAGTTGTGGATGACCATCGAAGAGAGCATTGATGACTGGGATGGCGACGGCGATATTGATTGCGAGATTAACGGCGGCGTACTGACGCTGAGTTTCGAGAACGGCAGCAAAATCATCATTAACCGCCAGGAGCCTTTACACCAGGTGTGGCTGGCGACCAAACAAGGCGGCTACCATTTCGACCTGAAAGGCACGGAATGGGTCTGCGATCGCAGCGGCGAAACGTTCTGGGATTTACTGGAACAGGCCGCCACGCAGCAGGCGGGTGAAGCGGTTAGCTTCCGTTAAGAAAAATACTGCTGCAGTAACGGGGTCGTTTCATCCTGATTGGCGGGTGCGACGGCCGCAATGGCCTGCGTGCGGAACGGGATAACCTGAGCGCGATTGTCGACTTTCACAATCTGGTAGAACTGCGGCAGGTTGAAGTTGATGAAGCTTGAGCCGTAGGTGAAGCGATCGTGCGATGACGAGTAGAACCGGCTGACGTCACGCACCAGTTCTTCTTTGCTGCCTTCGCAGTGGTGATACACCTCTGCCCGGTTGCTCTCATCCAGAATGTAGATGTTAAAGCCGTTGTCTTCACTGCTGTCTTCAAAGAAGAACTGAATAATCCCTTCACTGGCGAAACCGTCGACCACCGGCGGAAGCTGCACATGGTTGGTTTCCACTTTCACCGACAAACCATGCAGTTTGTTATGTGAAATCGCGCCATAGAACTCGATGGCGTTTTCCAGCTTCTGTACGGAAACATTCAGCCGCTCGAAGAACAGTCCCCAGGTTTGCCCCGCCACACGCAGCGCTTTGAAACGCCCCGTTTCCTGACGCGTACTGGAAAGACGCAGTTCAATACACTCTGAAACCAACTGCTGCACGCGGGTGCGGATAAGACCACGCAAATGCTGGCTGTAGCAGAATACGTCGACGCTGTCCGGCGGAGCCGCATCCTGGTGCATTTTACCGAGAATGGTTTTCAGCGCTTCGATCATCGCCTGCTCGCCGTTAAAGTGCAGGGTTCGCACCTCATTCCACGAGTTGCGATACAGCAGGTCGATGCTACCCACCAGGCAATTTTGTTCTTCGCCAAAGCTGAAGACGTCGAGCTTACGGAAATCAAAGTGCACCACCTGATTACGGAACGCCGTAGTCGGGTCGTATTCGAGGTTGACGATAATCGCCAGATGGCGAATTTCGCATGGGCTATACAACGCTTTTGGCGTCGGCGCCGGCAGGCGCAGCGGGAAGTGGTGCGAGACGTCGGCGACCATTTCCTGCAATTTTGCCAGGTCGGCAATGCCGTTGCCCTTAATAAACAGGCGGGTGCGTGAGGTCAGCAGGCCGTTAAACCAGGCCCAGGCCACCAGCTTATTAAGATAACGGTTATATTCGAGCGGCTGATGACTGACGATCGATTCCATGTTCGGGGCGCGATTGTAGAGATACCAGCCTGTACGGTTGGCACGGCCCGGCGGCACATGAATAAAGGTCAGGTTTGGCTCGGAAAGGTCCGGCGAAATTTGCGGGTTCACCAGCGTGACTTTGCCCGGCAGAGCTTCAAACGCGGCATACAGTTTGCGGGTCAGGACACCAATGTCCTGCGGGCTGGCGGAAACGCTGAGGTTGTTCCGACGCGCGAAACGAATCAGATTGCGGTAGCTCTGCATCATCGCGTCGAGCAGTTCATTGTGCGCATCGCGCACTTCGTCAATCTTCCAACTGGCGCGGTTATCCAGCATCGCCAGACGCTCTTCGCTCCAGCCCCACTCTTTCACTAACTGTCCGATCACTTCACGACGCCAGCCGACGCACGCACGTTCGCGGCTCAGTTTTTCACAGACTTTGAGGTAGAAACATCGACGCACCAGATCCAGACGGGTGGTGTCATCAATGGCCAGCAGATAGGTGGTGACGCGTTCGAGCATCATGCAGTACGGGTCGAGCCCGAACGACACAATCTCGCCATCATGCAGGCGCTGTTTAATGTCTTTCGCCAGCAGGCGGCTGTTCGGATATTCCCAGGAATAGGCTTCAAGTAGCAGAGTTTTCAGCACCGCTTTGTACGGAGAATCAATGCTTTTATACAGTTGCCACAGGCTGGCACCGAAGTATTCTTCTGCGGAGAGCGTGCTCAATCCGCCAAGATCCAGCCATTCGTTCGGGGTCAGCACGCCCTGCGCGTAGAGCTTCATGACGTAGTCATCGTAATGCTCTTCTTCCTCGCACGGCACCATATTCCACAGAATACGTTTCCCCGCGAGGCGCACGGCGGTGCGATAAAATTCGTCGAGCAGCAAAATATGCTGCGTTGAACCGCAGTCTTCGCCGCCCAGACTGCCGCTTTCGTTATGGCGGAAGCGGTTTTCGTCAATCAGGAAGAAGCTGACTTCCACCCCGAGTGAGGCAGCCCAGCTTTCCAGCAGGCTACATTTACGTTGCAGCAGCTGTCGTTCGCCATTATCAAGCCAGGCCTGATGACAGACCCAGATATCGAGATCCGAAGAACAACTTTGACCGACAGAAGAGGTGCTACCCATTGAGTACACGCCGGTGATCGGCAGTTCGCCTTTGGCGGTGTCCTGCGGCGGCATGCCGCGATGCAGTTCAAGCTCATCAAGGTAGTGACGTTGGGTTTCATCAGGCGTGTAGAGGCAAATGCCTTTGGGGACGTTACCTTCGAGGTAACCCGGCATCAGCGGATGATGATAATGCAGCAATGTCGGCAGAAGACTGTAGACCTGCTGGAAAGCGGGCCCCATGGCAGCAAGCGCACGATCCACGCGCAATTGATTTATGGCATCCAGTCTCTGTTTCAGTGTCTCAATATAGAGGTACAAGACATATCGCCTGATGTTAAAACCTGGCGTATCGCTAAAGCGGTGAACTGCATGGGATACGAAGGTTTTTAGAATTCAACAAGAACCGCTACCGTCTGTCGCCAGGATGGTCTGTGGTGCGGGCTAACAAACGGTTTAAAACGTGATCAATTTAACACCTTGCCGTTTGACCGTAAAGAAAGATGCGCTACAGATAAGTTTAGCACCAATTAACCGCTGTAAATTCTTCAACACGCCCCTCATCTGCGCTCATTTTCCCATTTTCTCATTTTTAGAAAAACGCGAAAACTAACATCCTTATAGCAACAATGTTAGGATGACTGGCAGACGATAACGACGGTAACAAGCATGTTAGACAAAGTTTTAAGAATTGCCACACGCCAAAGTCCTCTCGCACTCTGGCAGGCATATTATGTGAAAGACAGGCTGATGGCGAGCCATCCCGGGCTCCAGGTTGAGCTGGTGCCAATGGTCACGCGTGGCGATGTTATCCTCGATACGCCGCTGGCAAAAGTGGGTGGTAAAGGGCTGTTTGTCAAAGAACTGGAACTGGCGCTGCTTGAAGGCCGGGCGGATATCGCCGTGCATTCGATGAAAGATGTCCCGGTGGAATTTCCGCCTGGGCTTGGCCTGACGACCATCTGCGAACGCGACGATCCGCGTGATGCGTTTGTCTCGAATCAGTTTGAATCCCTCGACGCCTTGCCCGTCGGCAGCGTGGTTGGCACCTCAAGTTTACGCCGCCAGTGCCAGCTGGCCGCCGAACGCCCGGATCTGGTGATTCGCTCGCTGCGCGGCAACGTCGGCACGCGTTTGAGTAAGCTCGATAACGGCGATTATGATGCGATTATTCTGGCGGTCGCGGGGCTCAAACGCCTCGGACTGGAAAACCGGATCCGCCAGGCTCTGTCGCCAGAGCAATCTCTGCCCGCCGTGGGTCAGGGTGCCGTGGGCATCGAATGTCGTCTTGACGACCAACACACCCGCACGCTGCTCGCGCCGCTGAATCATACGGACACCGCCGTTCGCGTCTGCGCAGAACGCGCGATGAATACCCGCCTCGAAGGCGGCTGTCAGGTGCCGATTGGCAGCTATGCTGAATTGAGCAATGGCGAAATCTGGCTCCGCGCACTGGTTGGCGCGCCTGACGGCAGCCAGATGGTACGCGGTGAGCGTCGTGGACCAGCGGAAGACGCCGAAAAACTCGGCATTTCACTGGCTGAAGAGTTACTCAACAACGGCGCACGCGAGATCCTCGCGGACGTTTATCACGGAGAAGCCCCTGAATGAGCATTCTGGTCACTCGCCCGTCTCCCCAAGGGGAAGAACTTGTCAGCCGCCTGCGCGCGCTGGGGCGAGAGGCCTGGAGCTTTCCGTTAATCGAATTTACTCCCGGCCGTGAACTCGCCCAACTTCCGGGGTATCTGACCGCGCTGGGCGAAGGCAGCCTCCTGTTCGCGCTTTCGCAACATGCCGTCGAATTTGCCCACGCGCAGTTGCAACAACACGGGCAACCGTGGCCAGACGCGCCGCGCTATTTCGCCATCGGGCGCACCACCGGCCTGGCTCTGCATAAAGTCAGCAGTATTGACGTTCGTTATCCGCTCGATCGGGAAATCAGCGAAGTGTTGCTACAATTACCTGAATTACAAAACGTTGCCGGCAAGAAAGCGCTGATTTTACGCGGCAACGGCGGGCGGGAACTGCTCGGCGAAACCTTGCAGGAACGCGGTGCCAGTGTGACTTTTTGCGAATGTTATCAACGCACTAATCGCCACTATGACGGTGCTGAAGAAGCCCTGCGCTGGGAATCACGCGGCGTGACTCGTCTGGTCATCACCAGCGGCGAAATGTTAAAACAGCTTTGGTCGCTGATCCCGCAATGGTATCGCGAGCGTTGGTTGTTACACTGCGAGGTGCTTGTGGTGAGTGAGCGTCTTGCAGAACTGGCCCGGGAACTGGGCTGGCAGAATATCAGGGTGGCCGATGGCGCCGACAACGACGCGCTGCTGCGTGCTTTACAATAACTCTCAACATTGGAAGCCATAATGACGGAACAAAAAGAGAACTCCGCCGTGGTTGAAGAGACCAGGGAGGCCGTGGAAGTGACGCCACAGCCGGAGAATGTTGAAACGAAAAACGCTGAGAAGAAAAAGAGCAGCAATAAAGCCCCTTTGGCGCTCAGCGTGGTGGCGATTGCCATCGCCCTGGCCGCAGGCATTGGCCTGTACAGCCTGGTGAAACAGCAAGGTGCGAATCAGACCTCCGCCAGCGATGCGCTGGTGAATCAAGTGACCGCCCTGCAAAAAGCGCAGGAATCGCAGAAAACCGAACTGGAAGGCGTGATTAAGCAGCAGGCCGAGCAGCTGACTGTCGCGAAACAGCAGCAGGACGCGCTGCACAAGCAGCTCGATGAACTGCAGCAGAAAGTGGCCACCATTTCCGGCAGCGATGCCAAAACCTGGCAACTGGCGCAGGCCGATTTCCTCGTCAAACTGGCGGGTCGTAAGCTGTGGAGCGATCAGGACGTCACCAGCGCAGCGGCACTGCTGAAAAGCGCCGATGCAAGCCTGGCTGACATGAATGACCCAAGTCTGATCACCGCACGTCGGGCCATTACTGACGATATTGCCAGCCTGTCTGCCGTAACCCAGGTCGATTACGACGGAATTATTCTGAAGGTGAATCAGCTGTCGAATCAGATTGATAACCTGCGTCTGGCCGACAATACCGACGACGATTCCCCGATGGACGAAGACAGCAGCGAGCTTTCAAGCTCCCTCGGTGAATGGCGCGTCAATCTGCAAAAGAGCTGGCAGAGTTTTATGGACAGCTTTATCACCATTCGTCGCCGTGACGAAACGGCGGTTCCACTGTTAGCGCCGAATCAGGACGTCTATCTGCGTGAGAATATCCGCTCCCGTCTGCTGGTTGCCGCGCAGGCCGTGCCTCGCCATCAGGAACAAACCTATAAGCAGGCACTGGATAACGTGTCCACCTGGGTACGGGCTTACTACGATACCGACGATGCCACCACCAAAGCCTTCCTGGACGAACTGGATTCACTGAGTCAGCAGAACATCAATATGGACGTGCCGGAAACGCTGCAAAGCCAGCCGATTCTGGAAAAACTGATGCAGACCCGCGTGCGTAATCTGCTGTCACAGCCGTCGGTTACGCCGAGCGCGACGCCGCAGGCTGATTCCGCGCCCGCCGCCGCTGCACCGCAGGGAGAATAATCATGCTTAAAGTATTATTGCTCTTTGCATTGCTGATCGCCGGGATCGTGGTTGGACCTATCATCGCGGGTCATCAGGGCTACGTCCTGATCCAGACCGACACCTACAACATCGAAACCAGCGTCACCGGTCTGGTGATCATTATGATCCTGACCATGGTGGTGTTGTTCGCCATCGAATGGCTGCTGCGCCGTATCTTCCGCACCGGGGCACATACCCGGGGCTGGTTTGTTGGCCGTAAACGCCGTCGCGCCCGCAAGCAGACCGAACAGGCGCTGCTGAAACTGGCGGAAGGTGACTACCAGCAGGTTGAGAAGCTGATGGCGAAAAATGCCGATCACGCTGAACAGCCGGTGGTGAATTATCTGCTCGCGGCGGAAGCAGCGCAGCAGCGCGGGGACGAAATGCGCGCGAATCAGCATCTGGAACGTGCCGCGGAAAGCGCCGGTAACGATCTGATCCCGGTGGAAATCACCCGGGTGCGTATCCAGCTCGCGCGTCATGAAGACCACGCCGCCCGTCATGGCATAGACAGACTGCTTGAAATCGCACCACGTCATCCTGAAGTGCTGCGTCTGGCTGAACAAGCTTATATCCGTACCGGGGCCTGGAGTTCACTGCTCGATATCATTCCGTCGATGGCGAAAGCCAACGTCGGCGATGAAGTCCACCGTGATGCCCTGGAACAGCAGGCGTGGATTGGTCTGATGGATCAGGCGCGCGCCGATCAGGGCAGTGATGGCCTGCGCGAATGGTGGAAAAATCAGAGTCGTAAAACCCGTCAGCGCGTGGCGCTGCAGGTGGCCATGGCCGATCACCTTATCGAGTGTGACGATCATGACATGGCCCAGCAGATCATTATCGATGGCCTGAAACGCCAGTACGACGACCGTCTGCTGCTTCCGATTCCGCGTCTGAAAACCACGAATCCGGAGCAGCTGGAAAAAGTGTTGCGCCAGCAGATCAAAAGCGTGGGTGACCGTCCGCTGCTGTGGAGTACGCTGGGTCAGTCACTGATGAAGCACGGCGAATGGCAGGAGGCGACCATTGCCTTCCGAGCGGCGCTGAAACAACGCCCTGATGCATTTGACTACGCCTGGCTGGCAGATGCACTCGACAGGCTACATCAGCCGGAAGAAGCGGCCACCATGCGCCGTGACGGACTGTTACTGACGCTTCAGAATAACCCACCTTCCTGAGTAGAAATGTGTGAGTAAAGGGGCCTTATGGCCCCTTTCTTTTGTCTTCAGCCTCATGCTACATTTCTGACTCTGAGCCCTTTCAACGAGCTTCCCAATGTAACGATTTTTCAGCATGCACCGTTTTTCACTCACGCGCTTTCTGGCGTGGATAACGTATTGCTGGAGATCGTCTCACATGAATTCTCTGCTGTTTGCGCTGCTACGCGCACTGCGAGGCCACGTCTGGCTTCGCCTGTTGGCATTCGCTTTTATTCTCTCGTCGCTAGGTAATGGTCTGACGCAGGTGGTGGTGTTTGGTCAGCTGTTACGCTGGCACGCTACGCCGACGACATTAACCCTCGCCTGGCTGCTGGCCACGGTGCCCGCTTTTATTGGCAGTCTGCTCGGCGAAAAACTTTGTCGCACCTACCCTCCCCTGCGCGTGCTCATCCTGTGCGAACTGCTTGGCCTGTTGGCGCTGGTCTTACCCCTAATAGGATTGCGGCTCCATAGCCTGCCACTGTTGCTGGCAGTGCAGTCCGTTGAATCTTTGCTGGGAGGCATATCCTGGCCCGCGCTGGCACTGACGTTTAAGCGTGGATTACGCGAAGATGAGCTTCCGGCGGCCACCGCGATGGAAAACATGATTTTTGCCTCACAGGTCTTATTCGGTACCGGGCTTGGCGTGCTGTTGTTTGAACGCGTCAGCCCGGAGGCGTTACTGTTGATTGATGCCGTGAGTTTTATGGCGGCTTGCGGGCTGCTTTGGCTGGCCTTACAGCGCATTGCTATCCGCGCCGAAGAGAAAGTCTTCCTGGCCGGAACGCCGCTGCGCTGGCGAAATCTCAGCATCCAGCAGAAGCGAAGCCTGCTCTTATTACCTTCGTTGGCGGCAGTCGGTGCGCCAGCCATGGCACTCTTACCCGCGCTGGCGCAGCAGATGCAGCCAGAGAATCCTGCCGGACTGGCGTTACCGCTGTTGTTTAGCCGTAGTCTGGGACAACTTTGCGGGCCAATGCTGCTCAATAGCCAGAAGATGCCGAATTATGTGCAGCGAAATCACCTGTTGCTGGGCTGTTTGGGGTTATTTCTGTTGGCCTACATCCTGATGCCCATCATGACGGCTTTCACCGCAGTGCTGGCGGCAATTTTCATTGCCCATCTGGCGTCAAACGTGGTGTTTGCTTTAGGGACGTTCAGCGTACTGCATCAGTTCACTGAAGATGATGTTTCCAGCGCCAGTGCGAAAGCGTGGCGATGGCAAACGCTCAGTGCAACGATCACAACGTCTGTGACCGTCATACTCACTGGGCAAATAAGTGCGGCTCACACATTGTGGTGCGTTTCATTTTTCGCATTATTACTGGTCGGCATCGTCTTATTCCGCTACCGGAATTAAACCCATAAAAAAACGCCTGCTCTGAAAACAGGGCAGGCGTTAAAACAGGTCTGATTGACAACAATGGGTGCTTCACTCAACGTTATGTCCATGGTGTTTGATGAGGCCGAAGCGACATCTGTCGGTGGACGATAAGCACCGTAAACGGCTCTGCGTCATTCCTGGGTTTATGAGGCCATACCCGAGGGTATAAAGGCGAACATAAGAGATGGAATGAGCATCTACAGACATATTATTACACACGTTTGGCTACACTTGCACCCCTGAATATCAGGGAGTTGGCCTTTTAGGAATTAATGAGATGTCGCTGAATGGAGACGCTGGGATGTATAAACACGATTTAGCGTGAAATCATGAAATTAAATGTCGCCATCTGGAGACATATTTGTCATTGAGAATGAAAGAGGTAGGGATAATTATTTTGGCAGTAGATTTTGCCGAATTCAGAATAGAAAAAACCCCGCCGAAGCGGGGTTCAAAATTGGTCGGCGAGAGAGGATTCGAACCTCCGACCCACTGGTCCCAAACCAGTTGCGCTACCAAGCTGCGCTACTCGCCGATGTACTGCTTTTTGAATTTTTAGTTCAATTCTTTTTAACTTTAAGTTGTGGTGCGAGGGGGGGGACTTGAACCCCCACGTCCTTACGAACACTAACACCTGAAGCTAGCGCGTCTACCAATTCCGCCACCTTCGCATTGCCACTTAACTCAAAATTAATGGGGTGGCTAATGGGATTCGAACCCACGACAACTGGAATCACAATCCAGGGCTCTACCAACTGAGCTATAGCCACCACTGATATTCTTTCACGCGGCCCTGTGTTATCACAGACCACCGCAGCTCCAGCACCGGGTTTAATGGTGCGCCCGACAGGATTCGAACCTGAGACCTCTGCCTCCGGAGGGCAGCGCTCTATCCAGCTGAGCTACGGGCGCTTAGCGCCGTTGCGGGGTCGGATAATACGGGCTTCACGCAGGGCTGTCTAGTCCCTTTTTAAATTAATTTTCCGTTTGGTTATGCTTTGCACGTTTTGACGATTATTCCTGCGAATTAGATGCTTCCGGCACGTTTCCAAGACGTAAAACCTTGTACAGCATCGTCACTACCGCCAGGAAGATGATGCCGACAAACAGCGACATCCGCGTGTCTTCGTTGAAGCCCATCCCGATTAATACACAAATCAGGAACGCCATCGTCAAATAGTTGGTCCACGGGAACAGCACCGAGCGGAAGGGATGCTTAACCATCGCTTGCTTGTGCACCTCGCGAAAACGCAGCTGGCTTATCAGGATAACAAACCACGGAACCATGCCTGGCAACACGCTGGCGCTGTAGACATAGACAAACACCCGCTGCGGATTAGGGATGAGGTAGTTCAGACAAGAGCCAACCAACAGCACGGCAATCGACACCGCCACGCCCACCACCGGTACGCCGTTGCGCGACACTTTGGCAATCGCCGACGGCAACTGACGATTTTTCGCCAGCGCGTACAGCATACGTCCACAGCTGTACATTCCGCTGTTACAGCCAGACAGCGCCGCCGTCAGCACCACGAAGTTGATGATACCGGCCGCAGCAGTGATGCCGATTTTGGCAAAGGTGAGCACAAACGGGCTGCCATTACTGCCAATTTCATTCCACGGGAAGATAGTGACGATGACAAAAATCGCCCCTACGTAGAAAATCAGGATCCGCCACAGAACTTTGCCCACCGCGCTACGCAGCGTGACCTGCGGATTTTTCGCCTCACCGGCGGTGATGCCAATAAGCTCCACGCCCTGATAGGACGCCACCACGATACACAGCGCCGTCAGGAAGCCCTTCCAGCCCCCGGCAAAGAACCCGCCATGTTCGGTCAAGTTGCCAAAGCCGATCGCCTGACCGCCGTTGCCGAAGCCAAAGAAGATGACCCCCACCCCGACGACAATCATCACGATAATGGTAGTGACCTTAATCATCGCGAACCAGAATTCCAGCTCGCCGTACAGGCGCACCGCCGCCAGGTTCGCCAGCCCGACCAGCCCAACGGCAATAAGCGCGGGTATCCATTGCGCCATATCCGGGAACCAAAACTGCGTGTAGACCCCGATGGCGGTTATTTCGGAAATCCCCACCGCTATCCACATAAACCAGTAAGACCAGGCGGTGAGATAGCCAAAGAATGGGCTCATGTAACGATGGGCATACACTGCAAACGAGCCGGTCACCGGTTCGAGGAACAGCATTTCGCCCATCGAACGCATGATGAAGAACACGAACAGGCCAGCGATGATATACGCCAGCAATACCGACGGCCCGGCCCATTTCAGGGTACTCGCCGAGCCCATAAACAGGCCAACCCCGATGGTACCGCCAAGGGCGATCAATTCGATGTGTCGTGCTTCCAGCCCTCGCTGAAGCGCCGGTTGTTTCTCAGCCATAGATCCTCTATGTGTTTGCAACGTTCCGGTCGATGCCGGTTATTGTAATGAGCGGAATTTTGAAGGGGCGAATGGTTAAATAAATTGGGTGAAATGGCAAACAAAGTATTAGTTATGCGAAAGTATTGCACAATTCCTGGGCAATACTTTCATTGCAGGAGCGGATGTCAGAGATTACCGGTGTAATGCCAGCGGAGATAGCGCAGCAGGCGCAGTTGACGAGTGAGGCGACTCGGCTGCGACAGCAGACGATAGAGCCATTCCAGCCCCAATTTTTGCCACAGCTTTGGCGCACGCTTAACGTGACCGGTGAACACGTCATAGGTGCCGCCCACGCCCATGAACAGGGCGTCAGGATGCACCTGACGGCAGTCGCGCATGAAGATTTCCTGTTTTGGCGAGCCCATCGCCACGGTGACAATTTTCGCCCCGCTGGCATGGATGCGTTCAAACAGCGCCTGCCGTTCTTCAGCGTTGAAATAACCGTCCTGACTGCCCACGATATTCACGTTCCAGCGTTCGCGCAGCCGGGCCTCTGTTTGGGCTAACACCTCAGGCTTACCGCCAACCAGAAACACCGGCGTACCTTCCGCACCCGCCCGCGCCATCAAGGCTTCCCACAGGTCCGCCCCCGCCACGCGCGAAACGTTAGCCGTCGGGTATTTCTTGCGAATCGATCGTACCACGCTGATACCGTCGGCATACTTAAACTCAGCCGCCTCAATCAACGTACGTACCTCGGCGTTATCTTCCGCCGTGAGCACTTTCTCGGCGTTGATCGCCACCAGCGTGCCCTGCCGCATCTGCCCCTCGGCGTACAGGTAATCCAGCGCATGCTGCATGTCGCGCCAGCCGATAAGCTGCAGACCGCGCACGGTATAAAGCGGGGCTGCTGTTGAATCCGTCATCTGTTTCATTTCTCAAACCAGAGGTTGTGGCAGCGACCTGACGCGCTTATTGATAAGCCCGGCGCTGTCCAACAGCCAGTAAAGCAATTTGGCAACCAGCAGGCACAGCCCGAAAATCACCAGGAAAAAGACCACGCGGGAGACAAACGAATCGAGCCCCTCGCGGGCCAGCACAATCATGTTGAAGATAGCTCCGAAACAGAAACTGTGCAGGATAGCCGCTTTATAGCGGTTCGTTTCACGGTTGCCGAGCTCATAGAGCCAGTCAAACCATTTAATAATCAGCCCGACCACCACCGCACCGAGTGGAATAAACCATGCCCCGCCCATCACCAACAGTGAACCAATCAGCGTTGGCGAAATCGCCAGTCCCGAGTGATTGTTTAGCACTTCCCAGGTGAAATAGTTAGCGGTGTTCAGCACGATGCCCGGCCGGTCTGGCCACAACCAGCTTGGGATAAACACGTAGAAATCACGCACGATGGGGGCCAGGCCCTGGAAATCAATTTTGTCGTAATTTTGCAGCAGCAACGCGAGGTTTTCCCACGGCGAGAAGGTATCGCGCGTCAGGTACAGGAAGGTATAAAACGCTTCGTCGCCGCTGACGTTCATCCCGTAGCGCTTCAGCGCCAGCCAGAACATGCCAACAATCCCGAGCACACCCGCCGCCACCAGCATCCACAGCGAAATCCAGCCGCGAATGATGCCGATGAACAGGAAGATGGCGAAAGCGATGATGATATTCGCGCGCGTGCCACCCACGATCACATAGGTCAGAAGGCCAAACGCCACGGTACTCACGAGGAAAAACATCCACGCTTTGCTGTCCTGACGCAGAAAATAGACCACCAGCATCGCCGGAATGAAGAAATAGAAGAAACGCTTGAGCGCCACCCCGGAGACTTCACTGGAGAAAATCTGACTGTACGAATGCAGCTTAAACAGCAGGAACCCGTTGTGCATGAAGAAGGTGCCGACGCTCAGCAGCGCAATTAACGCCAACAATAGCCACATCAGATGGGTTTCTACCCGGTTCATGGTAAACAACGGTCGACGTGCCGACGGTGCCCGGGCGGCGCGCAAACGCGTTTTGTAGCTGACGTAATAGATGGCGTAGAAACAGACCGCCGACAGCAACGCCTGCAACAGAATTTCAGGAGGGGCGATGCCCACGTCAAAGCGAAACACCAGCGTCATCGACAGCGGGAAGCCGAAGAAAAACGTCAGCAAAAACAGCAGCGAGAAGAAGACATTGAAGTTAAAACGCACGCGACGAAACTCAAAGTACGTCAACGTGGCGATAAACAGCGAGGAAAACAGCCAGACCACAAGCAGGCCGGTAAACTGCATCAGGCTCATTGCGCCTCTCCTGCCGCAATCTGCAGCGCGCGGTGCCACGGTTCCATATAGTTTGGACGGAAAAACGCGATCTGTGTTTTATCCACACTAGCCAGTTGGCGCTGCGCTTCACGCACCACCGCAACGTCAAGCGTATCAGTAGTGAACAGAACCGGAATATGCTGCTCCGCCATATCCTGCCAGAACGGATTTTCGCGGTTCAGCACGCACGGAATGCCCGCCTGAATCAGCAGGCATAGCGTGCCAATCCCCTGCTGACGAGGAAAAAGAAAATAGCCCAGGTCGCAGCGACGAAGCAGCGCCAGGTAGTCGTTAAACTCAAGCTTTTCGCTCAGAATTTGCAGATGTTCTGCACTGAATAGCGCTTCGCCTGCCGCACGGACTTCAGCAATGTACGCGTCGTTATTGGCCGGATAGCCCATCGGCAGCACGACGTTAACGGTATCACCAAACTGCTGATGAATGGCCTTCAGCGCGGCAATATGGTCATTGCTGCGATCGCCGGAGTTACCCACCAGAAGGGTCAGCGTCGAGGTCTCACGCGACGGGTTTTCCAGGGTGTTCAGCGAGGGGTCCATGCGGGTTGGGAAGTACAACAGTTCTCCTTGTACCCGCGGATGCACTTTCGCCAAAGTATTCAAATCTCCCCGGGTAGCGAAAACGCATCCCACCCGGGCCTGCGCCATGCGACGCAGTGGATAGAACAGCCGGAATTTCAGGCCGCGGGAAACCTCATACAGATCCGCGCCCCAGATATGCCAGTTGAACTGGGCGGGTTTGATGCCGCCGGAGAGCAACGCCAGCCAGAGGCCGGTATTGAACTGCCCGTGAAAGAAGAAACGCTGCGCGCGATTAGCTTTCGCTGTCTCAATAACGGCCGTCGCCAGCGCTTTTTTGCTGGAATAGAAGCGCAGCGAGAGATTGGGGCCTGCGGCCTGCAACTCGCTTTCATTACCCACCACCATAAATTCGCGAGCGTGTTCGCTCCCCCCCGCCAGTTCTTCGCTGAAGAATTGCAGGACGGTCTGGTTATGGTGCGGGATGTCCGATCCCAGTACGTGTATCAGTGCAGTCATGCCCGTTTACGCCAAATTAAAAATACGCTGCTACACAGCGCAAAATAAACAATGTAGGTCGCCATATAGGCCTGAGCCGCGCCCAGTGCGCCGTGCGCCGGGATCAGCCAGTGTGAGAAAGCGGTCAGCAAAGTAAACTGGCTGATTTCTGTCAGAATATAAAACCGCAGCGAGGCTTTGGCGATCACCAGATAACCGTAAACATAAGCGCCTACTTTTAATACATCGCCGACCAGCTGCCAGGCGAAGAGATCTCGCATCGCGGTAAACTTCGCAGAAAACAGCAGCCAGATGGCAAAATCGCGTAACAGCCAGACGGTCAGACTGGCCGCCGCCACCGCCGGAAGCACGAATTTTAACGCTTTACCAATCTCGCGGGTAATGTCTGATTTCGCCGTCAGCCGCGATAGGGTTGGCAATAAGTAGACGCTAAACGAGGCGGTGATGAACTGCAAATAGGCATCTGAAATACTGCTGACACCCTGCCAGATCCCCACTTCATCCCAGCTGTAATGCGCCGCCAGCAGGTTTCGCATCATCACATAGGCCACCGGTAGCGTCACCGATGTAATCAGCGCCATCAGCGTGAACTTGCCTAACTGCCCGGCGTAGAAGGCATCCCAGCGCGGTTTAAGGTACGAAAACGGAATCGCCCTGCGCTTTGCCAGCATGATGCCCGCCGGGATCACCACCAGGGCGGGCACCAGCGCCAGCCCAAGCAGTGCGCCTTCATAACCGCCGAGATGCCAGCTCAGAAAATACGCCGCGACGCCAATCAGGCTACCGGCAATGAGAGCCAGTGCGTTTCCGGCTGCATCACGAAACCCTTTCAACAACGCCAGCAGCAGATTGCCCCAGGCGATACCCATTTGCACTAGCGCCACCAGCTGCACTAAGCCTTGATAGCGGGTATGTCCGAACAGCCCCTGGCTTATCGGGGCCGCCGCCAGAACAAAAACGACGGCCAGCAGCGTGGAGAAGCCGAGAACCATTGCTGATGAGGTGCCCACGACTTTTCGCAGATGGTCGGGGTCGTCATGATATTGCGCCACAAATTTGGTGACGCCGTTGAAGATCCCCGCGCCCGCCAGAACGCCAAGCACGGTGACGAGCTGGCGAAAGTTACCCGCCAGACCCACGCCAGAAGGGCCGTACGTTACCGCCAACAATTTGACCACCAGCAGACCCGCACCAATTTTTACCAGCGTGCTGGCTGCTGTCCAGACAGAGGCTTTTGCCAGTGACATATCAGGCGAAGTAACTTAGCAGGGAGTTAATTACCGTCCGCTGGTTGACCACCGCCAGATTGTAGAACAGCGGCAGACGGAGCAAACGCTCACTTTCTTGAGTGGTAAAGCGGTCTTCACCCCGGAATTCACCGAACGCTTCACCGGCCGGGGAAGAGTGCAGCGGGATGTAATGGAACACCGCCAGGATTTCGGCTTCTTTAAGCCAGGCGATCAGTTTGCCGCGATCGGCTTCGTCACGCAGCTTGATATAAAACATGTGCGCGTTGTGAACGCAGTCAGCCGGGATCGTCGGCAGCTCAATTCGTCCCGCATCCGCCAGCGGCTTCAGCGCATCATGATAGGTTTGCCACAGACTCAAGCGCTGCTGGTTGATGCGGTCGGCCGCTTCCAGCTGTGCCCACAGATAGGCAGCCTGTAAATCGGCCATCAGGTAGCTCGAGCCAATATCGCGCCAGGTGTATTTATCAACCTGACCGCGGAAGAACTGGCTGCGGTTAGTGCCTTTCTCGCGAATGACTTCTGCACGCTCGACCAGTGTTGGATCATTGATTAGCGTCGCGCCGCCTTCGCCACCCGCGGTGTAGTTTTTAGTTTCATGGAAACTGAAGCAGCCAATGTGCCCAATGGTGCCCAACGCGCGGCCCTTGTAGGTCGACATCACACCCTGAGCGGCATCCTCTACCACAAACAGGTCATGCTTTTTCGCCATCGCCATAATGGTGTCCATTTCACAGGCCACGCCCGCGTAATGCACCGGCACGATTGCGCGGGTTTTGTCGGTGATCGCCGCTTCAATCAGCGTTTCATCGATGTTCATGGTGTCGCGGCGAATATCGACAAAGATGATCTTCGCGCCGCGCAGTACAAAAGCGTTAGCGGTGGAGACGAAGGTGTAGCTCGGCATGATCACTTCGTCGCCCGGCTGGATATCCAGCAGCAAGGCCGCCATTTCCAGCGACGCGGTACAGGAAGGGGTTAACAGGACTTTGGCGCTGCCGAAGCGCTGTTCCATCCACTGCTGACAGCGACGGGTAAAACCACCGTCGCCGCACAGCTTGCCGCTGCCCATGGCAGACTGCATGTAATCAAGTTCAGTACCGACAACCGGCGGAGCATTAAAAGGAATCATCGTGTCACCTGTATAGCCAGTAGGCGGTGCTTTCAGGAATGGCACCGCTTTGAATGTAACGTTTGAGTGCCGCAGTGTTGCCCATCTGGGTCGCGACCCGCAGCGTTGTCAGTTGGCGGTCATGCGCCCAGCGTAAAGCGGCCTGCATGAGGCGCTCGCCCGCCCCGCGCCCGGCCAGCAACCCAATGCGAGCCTCACTGGCGTTAAGCTGACGTAGCGAAACAAATGCGCGAATGTCCGCTTTATCATCACGGAAAATCAGGCATTGATGATCGAAGGTGCCGCGAACTGCATTTTCAATCCACTGCGCGTAGAAACGTCCGCTGGCGTCGTCGGCATACCATGGCGCACGAAAACGACTTTGGGCAAACGCCTGTGCGGCAAGTTCTCGGAGACGAGGAATATCACCTTCTGCGGCAATCTCTGCCTGCGGATTGGCGCAGGCGGAGACCAGTATCCGGAAATCGACTTCACCTTCCACCAATTGAAAACCTAACTGTTGCAGCGCATCGAGCCAGTCCGTACGCAGGGCGGGAATTTTTGCCTGCACCCGCGCCCAGTTTGCCAGTTCATCGGCAGCCAGTACCGGCGCATCATCATGAACACGCAGGATGGCGCTGTTGATACCAAAGAACTGTGTTTCCCAGTTCAGGGGTTCAATATTGGCGCGGACGGGCACGAAGCAACTCCAGCAGATATTGGCCATAGCCCGTTTTTGCTAACTGGCTCGCGGCACGTTTGACGCCTTCGTCATCCAGCCAGCCGTTACGCCAGGCAATCTCTTCGAGGCAGGCGATTTTGAAACCCTGACGCTTTTCGACCGTTTGCACAAAGGTGCTGGCCTCAATCAGGCTGTCATGCGTACCGGTATCCAGCCACGCGAAACCACGCCCGAGCAACTCCACGGTCAGGTTGCCGTCATCCAGGTAAATCTGATTAATGGAGGTTATTTCCAGTTCACCGCGTTCGGATGGCTTAACGCGTTTGGCGTATTCCACCACTTTATGGTCATAGAAATAGAGGCCGGTCACCGCCCAGTTGGATTTAGGCTCTTTCGGTTTTTCTTCCAGCGATAACGCGCGGAAATCATCGTCAAATTCCACCACGCCAAAGCGTTCAGGATCCATTACCTGATAACCGAATACGGTGGCACCTTCAGTACGAGAAGCCACGCTGCGCAGTTTCGGGCTGAAGCCCTGGCCAAAGAAGATGTTGTCGCCCAGCACCAGACAAGAGGGCTCTCCGGCGAGGAAGGTTTCACCGATGATAAATGCCTGCGCCAGCCCGTCCGGGCTCGGCTGTTCGGCATAGTGCAGCATAATGCCAAACTCTGACCCATCGCCCAGCAGGCGCTGAAAGTAGCTTTTATCTTCAGGGGTCGTGATGATGAGAATTTCGCGGATCCCTGCCAGCATGAGCACCGACAGCGGATAGTAGATCATCGGCTTGTCATAGATGGGCAGTAGTTGTTTCGAGACGCCACGGGTGATCGGATGCAATCTCGTGCCGGACCCGCCGGCCAGAATAATGCCTTTCATATCTCCTCCCGGGAGGGTTAGCCCTGCAGGCCGAGACGCTGGCCCTGATAGCTGCCATCCAGAACCTGTTGCCACCATGACGGATTGGCGAGATACCACTGCACGGTTTTGCGCATACCGGTTTCAAAGGTCTCTTCCGGCGTCCAACCCAGCTCACGCTCGATTTTTGCCGCATCAATCGCATAGCGCACGTCGTGCCCGGGTCTGTCGGTCACAAAGGTGATTAAATCCTGATACTGCGCCACGCCCTCAGGTTTTTGCGGCACCAGCTCTTCCAGCAGCGCACAGACGGTACGAACAACGTCAATGTTCTTACGTTCATTATGACCGCCGATATTGTAAGTTTCACCCACAATGCCGGTAGTGAGCACGCGATACAGCGCGCGGGCGTGATCTTCAACATACAGCCAGTCGCGTACCTGCAAACCATTGCCATAGACGGGCAACGGCTTCCCCGCCAGCGCATTTAAGATGGTCAGCGGGATCAACTTTTCCGGGAAATGATACGGCCCGTAGTTATTCGAGCAATTGGTCACCAGCGTCGGTAAGCCATAGGTTCGCAGCCAGGCGCGCACCAGATGATCGCTGCCCGCTTTCGAGGCCGAATACGGACTGCTGGGTGCATACGGCGTCGTTTCCGTAAAGAAATCCTCGCTGCCGTGCAGGTCGCCATACACTTCATCCGTGGAGATATGGTGGAAACGGAATGCCGCTTTTTTCTCAGGGGCCAGCGTATTCCACCAGCTCCGCGCGGCTTCCAGCAGCGTGTACGTTCCGACAATATTGGTTTCGATAAAGGCGGCTGGCCCGTCAATCGAACGATCGACATGGCTTTCAGCGGCCAGATGCATTACCCGATCGGGCTGATGCCGGGCGAACACTGCATCCAGCGCTTGCCTGTCGCAAATATCCACCTGTTCAAAGGCAAAGCGGTCGCTCTGGGCGACCGACGCCAGGGAAGCCAGATTACCGGCGTAGGTCAGCTTATCGACCACCACCACGCTGTCGGCAGTTTCGCTGATGATATGTCGCACTACGGCAGAGCCGATAAAACCTGCCCCGCCGGTCACCAGGATTTTGTTCAACGCCAGACTCCTTTGGTGTCGACCACAAACGCCTGTCGAATGCTGTCGCCGCCGATCGCTTTAAATTCTTTATGATCGACCAGCATCACCAGTACATCCGCCTCGGCCAGCGCATCGGTCAGCGTTGCAAGCGTGGCTTTACCGGCGAGCTTTTTCGGTAATTGATGCACGTTAGGTTCAACCACCAGCGTGGTTCCGCTGTGCCAGTCGGCAATCAGTTCAGCGATTTCCATTGCCGGGCTTTCACGCAGATCGTCAATGTTCGGTTTGAATGCCAGACCGAAACAGGCAATTTTAATGTCGCTGGCACGCTTGTCATGGGTGGCCAGACAGTCAGCGACCATCGTTTTCACCTGATTCATTACCCAATGTGGTTTATGGTCGTTGACCTCACGGGCGGTACGAATCAAACGTGCCTGCTGCGGGTTTTGCGCCACGATAAACCACGGATCGACGGCAATACAGTGTCCGCCGACGCCGGGGCCGGGCTGGAGAATGTTCACCCGCGGATGACGATTAGCGAGACGAATCAATTCCCAGACGTTGATCCCCTGATCGGCACAAATCAGCGACAGTTCATTAGCGAAGGCGATGTTAACGTCACGGAAGCTGTTTTCCGTCAGTTTGCACATTTCTGCGGTGCGGGCGTTGGTTACCACGCACTCGCCTTCGAGGAAAATGTTGTAAAGCTCACTGGCGCGCGCGGAGCACACCGGTGTCATGCCGCCAATCACCCGATCGTTTTTGATAAGCTCGACCATCACCTGCCCCGGCAGCACGCGCTCCGGGCAGTAAGCGATATTCACATCGGCTTGCTCACCGGCCTGCTGCGGGAAGCTCAAATCCTGACGCAGGTCGGCCAGCCATTGTGCCATCTGCTCCGTCGCACCCACCGGAGAGGTGGATTCGAGGATCACCAGAGCGCCTTTCTTCAGCACCGGTGCAATAGATTTGGCTGCGGCTTCCACAAACACCATGTCGGGCTGATGATCGCCTTTGAACGGCGTCGGGACGGCTATCAGGTATGCATCCGCTTCGACGGGGGTCGTGCTGGCTTTAAGGTATCCGTCTGTTACAGCGGTTTTAACCACCTCACCGAGATCGGGTTCAACGATGTGGATCTCACCGCGGTTGATTGTGTCTACCGCGTGTTGATTGATATCCACACCCACCACCTGTTTCTGACGGGAGGCAAATGCTGCTGCCGTCGGCAGTCCGATGTAGCCAAGGCCAATCACAGAGATGGTCGAAAAACTCATAGTGTTACCTGATTATTTTTAAGGGCTGACAATATTCTGCTGCAGGCCTGACCGTCGCCATACGGGTTATGTGCGCGGCTCATGGCCTGATATTCCTGCTCATCACGCAACAGCCGCGTGACTTCATCCACGATATGCTGACGATCGGTCCCGACCAGACGAACGGTTCCCGCATCCACGGCTTCCGGGCGTTCAGTGGTCTCACGCATGACCAGCACCGGTTTGCCCAGCGATGGCGCTTCTTCCTGAATGCCGCCGGAGTCGGTGAGGATCAGCCAGGCACGGTTCATGAGCCAGACGAAAGGCAGATACTCCTGTGGCTCAATGAGGAAAACGTTGTCGACGTGACCGAGAATACGGTTGACCGGCTCGCTGACGTTCGGGTTGAGATGCACCGGATAAACCACCTGCACCTCCGGATTGGCAGCCGCGACGTCGGCTAGCGCGTGACAAATCTGCTCGAATCCCTGACCAAAGCTTTCGCGGCGATGGCCGGTGACCAGAATCAGTTTTTTATCCTCGGCTAAAAAAGGATATCGCCCGGCTAAGGCAGCGCGCAGAGTTTCATCAGCCAACACGCGATCGCGCACCCATAAGAGCGCATCAATCACGGTATTTCCGGTGACGACTATGCCGCTATCGGCGATATTCTCGCGCAGCAGATTCTGACGTGAGTTCTCCGTCGGGGCGAAGTGGTACATCGCCAGATGACCCGTCATGGTGCGATTTGCCTCTTCCGGCCACGGGGAATAGAGATCCCCCGTGCGTAAGCCCGCTTCAACGTGTCCCACCGGAATACGTTGGTAAAACGCGGCGAGGCTGGCCGCCATCGTGGTCGTGGTGTCGCCGTGTACCAGCACCACATCAGGCTTAAAGGATTCCAGTACGGGCTTTAAACCCTGCAAAATGCGGCAGGTGATTTCGGTCAGCCCCTGACCCGGACTCATCACGTTAAGATCATAATCAGGAACGATGGAAAACAGTTTCAGCACTTGATCCAGCATCTCCCGATGCTGTGCCGTTACGCATACTTTTGCCTCAAAATGAGGGTCCTTTGCCAATGCATGAACCAGCGGGGCCATTTTGATGGCCTCTGGTCGTGTGCCAAATACAGTGAGTACTTTCACATCGATTCTCTTTAAATGGGTGGAGAAAGCTCAGTTCCTCTCGCCACTAAAACTTTTTTACCGTGGGCGACGCCGTACCAGCGCCACACCCGCGCCAATCAGCGCCCCGACAATACCCCACATCACCATCAAAAATACGCGACGCGGACTGTCGCGTTTTACCGGTTCTTCAGGCGTTCGCAAATAACGATAGGTCTGAAAATGCGTATCCAGGCTAGGGCCGACGTTGAGCGTCGTTAACATGGCGCGATTCTGGTCGTAATCCAGATCGAAATCAGGCCCGACTGACTGCAGGTTTTCCAACCGTGCCTGCAGCATCGGACGGCCGAGCAGGAACAGTTCGGAGTCAGGCAATTGTTCAGCCGGGACGTCCGTTTCACTACGGGAAATATTGTGCTGCTGCGCCACTTTCAACGCTTGTTGAACGCTGTGGATGTTACGGTCAAAAATTGTCTGAGCGACCTCTTCCTGACGCTTCACCTGCGCTTTCATCTGAATCGTGCGTGCCGCCCATGCGCCTTTCAGCTCATCATTCAGATGGCCTGCAGCACGTTGGCTGGCGAAAGCCACGTACTGGCGCAAGAGGTTGTTAGCATCAGGAGCCGTCTCAGCGACCAGCTTGATGCTGTCGTTGAGGCTCTTCAGCGCGTCGCCCGGCGTAAACTGGATATCGTTAATCAGATCGTTCAGTAACGCAGCATCCGCCCGAGCGTTACCGGATTTGCGCTGCTTGTAATAGTCCGTTTGCTGCCAAAATTCCCGGCGCGTATCCCAGGACGCCAGCTGCATGATGAATTCTTTATACGACTCATCCATGACGGAAGGCTGGTCGGCACTGGCCAGATTCGCTTTGATATCGAGGTTGCGCAAAAACTGCTGCTGGGAATAGTAGCCGCCCAGCATGTTGACGGTGGGGCGGTCGGTGATAGCCGTCGCACTCCACTCCTGCCGGGCAAAAAAGGTGTAAACAAGGACAATCAGTGCAAACAGAAAGGCGATACCGACAATCCAGCGCTTTCCCGCCCATAACGTACAAAACAGACCGCGAATATCCAGTTCATTTTCAGCGTTCACTGCGTGCGCTCCCGGTAATTGTGGTGTCATCTTTCTTCCAAATTATTGAGTTAGACTGGACCTGCGGTGCTTTTGCGACGCATTCTTCTTTTCACGCGTTTGATAAAACGAGCCACTTTCCACGCACGTTTAATACAGTAGCCATATAAGAAGAAAGCGACCAGGAACAGGAGCAACATACCCCACTCAGGAATCACATGTGTGTACTCGCCCAGCACACCAATGCCAGCCAACAGCGCGGCGGCCAGGGTAATCAGGACAAATGCCTGACGAGAGGTAAAACCCGCCCGCATGATCAGATGATGAATATGCTGGCGATCGGGGGAGAACGGGCTCATCCCTTTACGCAGACGACGGTACATAATCGCCACCATGTCCATCAATGGAATGGCGATGATCCACAGGGCCGTGACGGGGCTAATCGGGTGGGTTTTCCCTTGCGTAGTTTCCAGCAAGATCCAGATGACGGTAAAACCGATGAGCGTACTGCCCGCGTCACCCATAAACACTTTATAGCGGCGACCCAGGATACCGAGATTAAGCATGATATAAGGCACAATCGCCGCAATCATCGCAAAGCACCACAGTGCCAGGCTTGTCTGACCATCAAACCACAGAATCATGCCCATCGCAGCGAACGAAACGCTGGAGAGTCCACCAAGAAGGCCGTCAATTCCATCAACCATGTTGAAGGCGTTGATCGCCGCCCAGACCGCAAACAGGGTGAGGAAGTAACCAAACGGACCTAATACCAGTTCCCATGAGCCAAAAATATAGCCAAGGCTTCTCAGGTAGAGGCCTCCGACAACCATCATCACGAGGCCAATGAGTGCTTGCACGGTAGCGCGGAATTTGACGCTGATATCAAATCGGTCATCAAGCGCCCCGACAAACACCAACACCCCGGCACAGCCGAGGTAAAGCATTGCATGGGGGATATAAGCGTTAGCAATTGCGAATGTGAAACATATTCCCGCGTAGACAGAAATACCCCCAACCAGTGGGATCAACCCCTGATGGCGTTTACGGAAGTTAGGTTTATCCACCAGACCCACTTGCTTCGCTACTTTTCGAGCGAAAAAGAGGAACAGGGTTGTGAATAAAAAAATACTGATCAGGTCAGTACTGGCGGTCAGTAAATTCACAATTGGTGCTCTCTGGAAAAATTATTAGCGAAAGTATACTCACGTTAGCCGCTGTCCTGAAGTGGAATACGACTGAGTTTTAAGGATTTTGTTGGTATTTTGACCAGACAGTGACGGCTAACAACGAAATCAGCGTAATTTAGTGTTTTTGATAATTCACGTAAGTATGCTTCAAAAACAAAAACGCCACGCAGTTGCGTGGCGTTTCAGGCATGAAAAATCTTACGAACGTTTCATCATATCGAAGAAGTCGTCGTTAGTTTTGGTCATTGCCAGTTTATTAATGAGGAACTCCATCGCGTCAATTTCACCCATTGGATGGATGATTTTGCGCAGGATCCACATTTTCTGCAGCTCTTCCTGCGTGGTGAGCAGCTCTTCTTTACGGGTACCGGAACGGTTGTAGTCGATAGCCGGGAACACACGTTTTTCAGCGATTTTACGCGCCAGATGCAGTTCCATGTTGCCGGTACCTTTAAATTCTTCGTAGATAACTTCATCCATTTTAGAACCGGTATCAACCAACGCGGTTGCAATGATAGTCAGGCTACCGCCCTCTTCCACGTTACGTGCTGCACCGAAGAAACGCTTCGGACGATGCAGGGCGTTCGCATCCACACCACCGGTCAGAACTTTACCGGAAGCCGGTACGACGGTGTTGTAGGCACGTGCCAGACGGGTGATGGAGTCGAGCAGAATGATAACGTCTTTCTTGTGCTCAACCAGGCGCTTGGCTTTCTCGATAACCATTTCAGCAACCTGAACGTGGCGAGAAGCTGGCTCGTCAAAGGTGGAAGCGATAACTTCACCCTTCACCAGACGCTGCATTTCGGTCACTTCTTCAGGACGCTCATCGATCAGCAGAACCATCAGTACACAATCCGGATGGTTGTAAGCAATGCTCTGAGCGATGTTCTGCAGCAGCATGGTTTTACCCGCTTTCGGCGGAGCAACAATCAGACCACGCTGACCACGACCAATCGGCGAAGCCAGATCCAGTACGCGAGCGGTTAAGTCCTCGGTTGAGCCATTACCACGTTCCATACGCAGACGAGAGTTCGCGTGAAGCGGCGTCAAGTTTTCGAACAGAATCTTGTTACGCGCATTTTCCGGCTTGTCATAGTTAACTTCGTTAACTTTTAACAGTGCAAAGTAACGCTCACCCTCTTTTGGAGGACGAATCTTACCGGAAATGGTGTCACCTGTACGAAGGTTGAAACGGCGGATTTGGCTGGGGGAAACGTAGATGTCATCAGGGCCGGCGAGGTAGGAGCTGTCTGCGGAGCGGAGGAAACCAAATCCATCCTGCAGAATCTCCAGCACACCGTCGCCAAAGATATCTTCGCCACTCTTCGCGTGCTGCTTCAGGATGGCAAAAATGATGTCCTGCTTGCGCATACGGGCCAGGTTTTCCAGCCCCATATTTTCGCCGAGAGTGATCAGCTCAGAAACCGGCGTATTCTTTAATTCGGTAAGATTCATAGTGGTGTGAGGGGTAAATCTCGAACGTATGTGTGAATGGTATGGCAGGGTCATCCGTGCCTGTTTACGGCCATCAACTCATGTCTGTACGCTGCCTGGTCAAAGGAAAGAACGCAGAACTGAAACGACGAGACGGAAAAAGTGATGAGCCTGGAATCTTTCAACTTCACGCGTAAATGTAGTGGTACGGGAAGTGTTGGCTAAATCAGATTCAAACTACATAAGGTATGTTTAAAACGAAGTCAACGTTAACTTAGCACGACTCGGGGCGGGCGTCCAGCGGTCCCGACATTTTCGGAACAGCGGACGCCACATCAACCCAGTGCGGGATCAGGCGAGGTTTGCTTCGATGAATTCTTTCAGCTGACCTTTAGACAGCGCGCCCACTTTGGTCGCGGCGACTTCACCGTTTTTGAACAGCAGCAGAGTTGGGATACCACGGATGCCGTATTTCGGCGCCGTACCCGGGTTCTGGTCAATGTTCAGTTTTGCAACGGTCAGCTTACCGTCGAACTCTTCAGCGATTTCATCCAGAATCGGGGCAATCATTTTGCACGGACCACACCACTCTGCCCAGAAATCAACGAGGGTAATCCCGTCAGCTTTGAGTACGTCCGTGTCAAAACTATCGTCAGTCAGGTGAATAATTTTATCGCTCATATATAACTCCACAGGAATAAGCCTGGTGTGTTGGTGTCGCATTTATCAACAATCAACGTCATGTTGATGTTGCTTTAGCCAACTAAAAGGTTGACGTTATTTCACCGGATACGCTTTCTTAATGCAATAGTAAGCTGATATTCTACCACACTATGAGCAAAACACATTTAACAGAACAGAAGTTTTCCGACTTCGCCCTGCACCCTCAGGTGATTGAAGCCCTTGAAAAGAAAGGGTTTCATAATTGCACGCCCATTCAGGCACTCGCTCTCCCGCTGACACTGGCAGGACGTGATGTTGCAGGGCAGGCGCAAACCGGAACCGGCAAAACGATGGCGTTCCTGACGTCAACGTTCCATTATCTTCTCTCTCACCCTGCTGCAGAGAACCGCCAGGTTAACCAACCGCGTGCGCTGATCATGGCCCCTACGCGCGAACTGGCTGTTCAAATCCATGCTGATGCAGAACCGCTGGCCAACGCCACCGGCCTGAAGCTGGGTCTCGCTTACGGCGGCGACGGTTACGACAAACAGCTGAAAGTGCTGGAAAGCGGCGTCGACATTCTGATCGGCACCACCGGTCGTCTCATTGATTATGCAAAACAGAACCACATCAACCTGGGCGCGATTCAGGTGGTGGTGCTGGATGAAGCCGATCGCATGTACGATTTGGGCTTTATTAAAGATATCCGCTGGCTGTTCCGCCGCATGCCGCAGACTAATCAGCGCCTGAACATGCTGTTCTCTGCCACCCTGTCCTATCGCGTACGTGAACTGGCGTTCGAGCAAATGAACAACGCCGAGTACGTGGAAGTTGAGCCGGAGCAGAAAACCGGACACCGCATTAAAGAAGAACTTTTCTATCCGTCTAACGACGAGAAAATGCGTCTGCTGCAAACCCTGATCGAAGAAGAATGGCCAGATCGCGCCATCATTTTCGCTAACACCAAGCATCGCTGCGAAGACATCTGGGGCCATCTGGCTGCGGACGGTCATCGTGTCGGCCTGCTGACGGGCGACGTCGCGCAGAAAAAACGTCTGCGTATTCTCGAAGAGTTCACCCGTGGCGATCTCGATATTCTGGTTGCAACCGATGTTGCCGCCCGCGGCCTGCACATTCCGGCCGTGACGCACGTCTTTAACTACGATCTGCCGGATGATTGCGAAGATTACGTTCACCGAATCGGTCGTACCGGTCGTGCTGGCCTCAGCGGCCACTCTATCAGCCTCGCCTGTGAAGAGTACGCCCTGAATCTGCCGGCTATCGAAACCTATATCGGTCACTCGATTCCGCAGAGTAAGTACAATCCGGATGCGCTGATGAACGATCTGCCGAAGGCACTGCGCCTGACGCGTCCTCGTCCTGGCAACGGCCCACGCCGTTCCGGCGGTGGTGCACCGCGTAACCGTCGACGTTCAGGTTAAACGCCCTATGCTCAGCTCTGCTACTTCGCTTTATGCGGCAATTGATCTCGGTTCCAATAGTTTTCATATGCTGGTTGTACGTGAAGTGGCAGGGAGCATTCAGACCCTGACGCGCATTAAGCGCAAGGTCAGGTTGGCCGCCGGATTAAGCAGCGATAACACGCTGTCGCCGGAGGCGATGGAGCGAGGCTGGCAATGCCTGCGTCTGTTTGCCGAGCGTCTGCAGGACATTCCTCAGGCGCAAATCCGCGTTGTGGCCACCGCCACATTGCGTCTGGCTATTAATGCCGATGCGTTTCTTGCCAAAGCGCAGGAAATCCTCGGTTGCCCGGTGCAGGTGATTAGCGGTGAGGAAGAAGCGCGTCTGATATACCAAGGCGTGGCGCATACCACCGGAGGCGACGACCGCCGTCTGGTGGTCGATATCGGCGGGGCCAGTACCGAACTGGTCACCGGCACCGGGGCACAAACCACCTCATTATTCAGCCTGTCGATGGGCTGTGTCACCTGGCTCGAACGCTTCTTTACCGACAGAAATCTCGAACAAGCCCATTTTGATGCTGCTGAACAGGCCGCGCGCGACGTTCTGCGTCCGGTTGCCGACGAACTGCGTCACCACGGCTGGAAGGTGTGCGTCGGGGCGTCCGGCACCGTGCAGGCGCTGCAAGAAATCATGATGGCGCAGGGCATGGACGAACGCATCACCCTCGCCAAACTGCAACAGCTTAAACAGCGCGCCATTCAGTGTGGTCGTCTTGAAGAGCTGGAGATTGAAGGTCTGACGCTCGAACGTGCGCTAGTGTTCCCGAGCGGACTCGCCATTTTACTGGCGATTTTCAGCGAGCTGGACATAAAGTGCATGACGTTGGCTGGCGGTGCGCTGCGTGAAGGCCTGGTCTATGGCATGCTGCATCTGGCGGTAGACCAGGATATCCGCAACCGTACGCTGCGCAATATTCAACGCCGCTTTATGGTCGATACCGAACAGGCGGAACGCGTGGCACAGCTAGCGTCACATTTCGTCGATCAGTGTGATAAAAGCTGGGAAATCGAACCCCTCAGCCGCGATCTGCTGTTAAGCGCCTGCTACTTGCATGAAATCGGCTTGAGCGTGGACTTTAAGCAAGCACCACAGCACGCCGCCTATCTGGTGCGTAATCTCGACTTGCCGGGCTACACGCCCGCCCAGAGAAAACTGCTGGCGACGCTGGTCTTTAATCAAACCAACCCGGTCGACCTGCCTTCACTGCATCAGCAAAATGCTGTGCCGCCGCGCGTCGCCGACAGGCTTTGCCGTCTGCTGCGCCTGGCTATCCTGTTTGCAGGCCGTCGTCGGGACGATCTGCTGCCGGAAATATCGCTCAGTGTAGAAGGCGAAGCGTTGACGCTGAAGTTGCCTTCAGGCTGGCTGGCGACGCATCCGCTGGGTGCGGAACTGGTTCTGCAGGAAAGCCAGTGGCAGAGCTACGTCCACTGGCCGTTGACGGTCGAATAATTACTTTGCCTTCGCTTTTGCCAGCATCGCTTTGATGTTGGCCACGTTAGCCTGCCCTTTATGCATCCGCTCTTCCGGCGATACCACCTTACGCTCCTGCTCCCAGACGATATCATCCTGCGGTAATTCCAGCAGAAAACGGCTCGGCTCCGGGCGCACCAGTTCGCCATACTGACGGCGCTCTTTGCACAGCGTAAAGGTCAGCTCCTTCTGCGCGCGGGTGATCCCCACATAGGCCAGACGGCGTTCCTCATCGACGTTATCTTCGTCAATACTGCTCTGATGTGGGAGTAGGCCCTCCTCCATGCCCACCAGATACACATACGGGAACTCCAGACCTTTTGACGCGTGTAGGGTCATGAGCTGAACCTGATCAAGCTCTTCGTCACTTTCACCGCGCTCCATCATGTCGCGCAGCGTAAAGCGGGTCACCACCTGCGTGAGGGTCATCGGCTCGTCAAGGTCGGAGCCTTCGAGCATTTCCGTCATCCAGCCAAACAGGGTGTTGACGTTTTTCATCCGCATTTCAGCGGCTTTCGGGCTCGGCGAGGTTTCAAACAGCCAGGACTCGTAGTCGATGCCGTGGATAAGGTCCCGCACCGCAGCCACGGGTTCACGTTCGGCCAGGCGCTGAACGTCCCCTAACCAGTGGGTGAACCGGGTCAACGATTCATAGCCGCGCCCGGTCAGGGTCTGAGTCAGGCCCATGTCGAAGCTGGCTGCAAACATGCTTTTATTACGTGTGGTCGCCCATTCGCCCAGCTTCTGCAGGGTCGCAGGGCCAATTTCACGTTTGGGCGTATTCACGATACGCAGGAAGGCACTGTCGTCATCCGGGTTGGTCAGTACGCGCAGATAGGCGAGTAGGTCCTTGATTTCAGGCCGCGAGAAAAACGATGTGCCGCCGGAAATACGGTAAGGAATACGGTTTTGCATCAGCAGCTTTTCAAATACCCGCGACTGATGGTTGCCGCGATAGAGGATCGCGTAATCTTTGTAGGCCGTTTTATTGATGAAGTGATGGGCGATCAACTCCCCCGCCACGCGTTCGGCCTCATGTTCTTCGTGATTGGCGCTCAGGACTTTGAGTTCTGCGCCGTAGCCTAACTCGGAAAACAGCTTCTTCTCAAAAACGTGCGGATTGTTGGCGATCAGAATGTTAGCGGCTTTCAGAATGCGACCGGATGAACGGTAGTTTTGTTCGAGCTTGATAACCTGCAACGCCGGGAAGTCCTGGCTTAACAGGACCAGGTTTTGCGGGCGCGCACCACGCCAGGAGTAAATCGACTGGTCATCATCGCCTACCACGGTAAAGCGCGCGCGGCTGCCGACCAGCAGCTTAACCAGTTCATACTGGCTGGTGTTGGTATCCTGATATTCATCCACCAGCAGATAACGAATCTTGTTCTGCCAGCGCTCGCGTACTTCTTCATTGCGCTGTAGCAACAGGGTTGGCAGCAGGATCAGATCGTCAAAGTCCAGCACGTTACAGGCTTTCATGTGTGCATCGTACAGCCCATAGCAATGCGCAAAAATGCGATCGCGCTCGCCTTTAGCCTGTGCCGCCGCCTGTGAGGGCGTCATCAGATCGTTTTTCCAGTTGGAGATCGTCGAGATCAGCTGCTGAAGCACCACTTTATCATCGTCGATCAATCCTTCCGTCAGTTCCTTCAACAGCCCAACCTGATCGGTATCGTCGAACAGCGAGAAGTTCGATTTCATGCCCAGCGCGGCAAACTCACGCTTGATGATTTCCAGCCCGAGCGTATGGAAGGTCGAAATCATCAGCCCACGCGCTTCTTTACGGCCCATTGTCTGCGCCACACGCTCTTTCATTTCGCGCGCCGCTTTGTTGGTAAAGGTCACCGCCGCGATATGGCGAGCCTGATAGCCACACTGGTGAATCAAATGCGCGATTTTGTTGGTGATCACGCGTGTTTTGCCGGATCCCGCCCCCGCCAGCACCAGGCAGGGTCCGGTGACAAATTCGACGGCTTGTTGTTGTCCGGGGTTTAAACGCATAGGGTCACTCAATGAAAAACGGGAGGGCAGAAATAGAGCGTGGTAGTATAGCGAGCCTGAACCACACCACTCAAGGCACGATCATGGCAAAAACAGCAGCAGCTCTGCATATTCTTGTAAAAGAAGAGAAACTGGCTCTGGATCTTTTAGAGCAACTCAAAAACGGCGGCGATTTCGAGAAGCTGGCGAAGAAACATTCCACTTGCCCGTCAGGTAAAAAAGGCGGTCACTTAGGCGAATTCAAACAGGGTCAGATGGTTCCGGCGTTCGATAAAGTCGTATTCTCCTGCCCGGTGCTGGAGCCAACCGGCCCGCTGCACACCCAGTTCGGTTACCACATCATTAAAGTGCTGTACCGGAAATAAAAACATCCCCTTCTCTTACCGGGAAGGGGATTGAGATTTGCACCCTCTCCCAAGGGAGAGGGCTGGGGTGAGGGCATCAGGCCGTACCCTTCTCTATATCAACCTGCGACAGCAATACGTTTCATATCCGTCATGTACCCGCGCAGTTTCTTCCCGACTTTCTCGATTTCGTGGTTACGAATCGCTTCGTTCACATCGCGCAGCTGGGCGTTATCGACTGCACCTTCCGCAATGGCTTTACCGAGGTCGCCAGTTTGCAGGGTGGTCATGAACTCTTTCAGCAGCGGCACACAGGCATAAGAGAACAGGTAGTTGCCGTATTCAGCGGTATCAGAGATAACCACGTTCATTTCATACAGACGCTTACGCGCGATAGTGTTAGCGATCAGCGGCAGCTCATGCAGTGATTCGTAGTACGCCGATTCTTCGATGATGCCGGAATCCACCATGGTTTCGAAGGCCAGCTCAACGCCCGCTTTCACCATCGCAATCATCAGCACGCCTTTATCGAAGTACTCCTGCTCGCTGATTTTGCCTTCATACTGCGCCGCGTTTTCGAAAGCGGTTTTGCCGGTCTCTTCACGCCAGGTCAGCAGGTTTTTATCGTCGTTGGCCCAGTCAGCCATCATGCCCGAAGAGAATTCACCGGAGATGATATCGTCCATGTGTTTCTGGAACAGCGGAGCCATGATCTCTTTCAGCTGCTCTGAGAGCGCATAAGCACGGACTTTCGCCGGGTTGGACAGGCGATCCATCATCAGGGTGATGCCGCCCTGCTTCAGCGCTTCGGTAATGGTTTCCCATCCGAACTGAATCAGTTTTTCTGCATACGTTGGGTCAGTCCCTTCCGCCACCAGCTTATCGAAGCACAGCAGAGAACCGGCCTGCAGCATACCGCACAGGATAGTCTGCTCACCCATCAGGTCAGATTTCACTTCCGCGACGAAAGAGGATTCCAGCACGCCCGCACGGTGACCACCGGTTGCCGCCGCCCAGGCTTTAGCAATCGCCATGCCTTCGCCTTTTGGATCGTTTTCCGGGTGAACGGCGATCAGCGTCGGTACACCGAAACCACGTTTGTATTCTTCACGCACTTCGGTACCTGGGCACTTCGGTGCCACCATCACAACGGTGATGTCTTTCCGGATCTGCTCGCCGACTTCAACGATGTTGAAACCGTGAGAGTAACCCAGCGCAGCACCGTCTTTCATCAGCGGCTGCACGGAACGGACAACATCAGAGTGTTGTTTGTCTGGCGTCAGGTTTACCACCAGATCCGCCTGGGGGATCAGCTCTTCGTAAGTCCCCACTTTGAAACCATTTTCGGTCGCTTTACGCCAGGATGCGCGCTTTTCAGCAATCGCTTCTTTACGCAGGGCGTAAGCGATATCCAGACCGGAATCACGCATGTTCAGGCCTTGGTTCAGACCCTGAGCACCACAGCCGACGATGACCACTTTTTTACCCTGAAGGTAGCTCGCGCCATCGGCAAATTCGTCACGTGCCATGAAGCGGCATTTACCCAGCTGTGCCAGCTGCTGGCGCAGATTCAGTGTATTAAAGTAATTAGCCATGGTGATTCCTCGTGATGTTGTACTGTCTTATTGTTCGGTTCGCGTTTGCTATCTTGCGAGAATAGAACCACATTACATCAGGAAATTTATTGCGGAAATTGATATATTCACAACGTCACGTTGCAATTTATGCAATGTAAAATCGTGGAGTGTGACCCGTGGATTTACGCGATCTGAAAACCTTCCTGCATCTGGCGGAAAGCCGACATTTTGGCCGCAGCGCGCGGGCGATGCACGTCAGTCCGTCCACCCTTTCCAGACAGATCCAGCGTCTGGAAGAAGATCTCGGCCAGCCGCTGTTTGTGCGCGATAACCGCACCGTGACGCTCACCGAGTCGGGTGAAGAACTGCGCGTTTTTGCCCAGCAGACGCTGTTGCAGTATCAGCAGTTGCGCCACACACTCGATCAACAGGGCCCGTCGCTTTCCGGCGAACTTCATATTTTTTGCTCGGTGACCGCCGCCTACAGCCATCTGCCGCCGATCCTCGATCGCTTCCGCGCCGAACATCCGTCGGTGGAAATTAAACTCACCACCGGCGATGCCGCCGATGCGATGGAAAAAGTGGCCACCGGCGAAGCCGATCTGGCGATTGCAGGTAAACCGGAAACGCTGCCGGCCGCCGTCGCTTTCTCCATGCTGGAGAATCTGGCGGTGGTGCTGATTGCCCCGGCGCTGCCGTGCCCGGTGCGTACCCAGGTGTCGCAGGAGAAGCCCGACTGGTCAACGGTGCCCTTTATCATGGCCGATCAGGGTCCGGTCCGCCGTCGCATTGAGCTGTGGTTTCGCCGCCATAAAATCAGCAATCCGTCGATTTACGCCACCGTGGGCGGGCACGAGGCGATGGTCTCCATGGTTGCGCTGGGCTGCGGCGTGGCGCTGCTGCCGGAAATCGTGCTGGAAAATAGCCCCGAGCCGGTACGCAACCGCGTGATGATCCTTGAACGTAGCGATGAGAAAACGCCGTTTGAGCTGGGCGTTTGTGCACAAAAAAAGCGGCTGCATGAGCCGCTTATTGACGCTTTCTGGAAACTTTTACCCGGAAATTAACCGGCCAGGAAGAAACGGAACGCCGGGTTTTGCGTTTCGTCGTGGCACTCATAACCCAGCTCGTTGAGTCGGGTTTCGAAATCCGGCTCATGCTCGCCCAGCTCAAAGGCTGCCAGCACTCGACCGTAATCGGTGCCGTGGCTACGGTAGTGGAACAGCGAAATGTTCCAGTGGGTGCCAAGGGTGTAGAGAAACTTCAGCAGCGCACCGGGTGATTCCGGGAACTCAAAGCTGTACAGCCGCTCCTGCAATGGCTTTGACGGACGTCCGCCAACCATGTAGCGGACGTGCAGCTTCGCCATTTCATCGTCAGACAGGTCAACGACGCTGTAGCCGCCATCGTGCAGCAGGTTGAGGATCTCATGACGCTCTTCCAGCCCACGGCTTAAGCGCACGCCAACGAAAATGCAGGCATCTTTGGCATTGGCAAAACGGTAGTTAAACTCGGTGACCGAACGGCCGCCCAGCAGCTGACAAAACTTCAGGAAGCTGCCCTTTTCTTCCGGGATAGTCACCGCCAGCAGCGCTTCGCGTTGCTCGCCCAGTTCACAGCGTTCTGAAACATAACGCAGACCGTGGAAATTCACGTTTGCCCCGGAAAGCACATGCGCCAGACGTTCGCCGCGAATATTGTGCTGGGCGATGTATTTTTTCATCCCCGCCAGCGCCAATGCGCCGGAAGGTTCCGCCACCGCACGCACGTCTTCGAACAAGTCTTTCATCGCCGCGCAAATTGCATCACTGTCAACGGTGACAATATCGTCAAGATATTCCTGACACAGACGGAAGGTTTCATCGCCAATACGCTTCACCGCTACGCCTTCGGCAAACAGCCCGACGCGCGGTAAATCGACCGGATGTCCAGCGTCCAGCGCCGCTTTCAGGCATGCAGAATCTTCGGCTTCGACCGCAATGACCTTAATTTGCGGCATCAACTGCTTGATCAGCACCGCCACGCCAGCCGCCAGACCGCCACCGCCAACCGGGACAAAGACCCTGTCGAGATGCGCATCCTGTTGCAACAGTTCCAGCGCCAGCGTGCCCTGCCCGGCAATCACCATCGGGTGATCGAACGGCGGCACCCAGGTGAAGCCTTGCTGCTGAGACAGCTCAATCGCTTTGGCTTTGGCTTCATCAAAATTCGCGCCGTGGAGCAGGACTTCACCGCCAAAACCCCGCACCGCATCGACTTTGATATCCGCCGTCGCGACCGGCATCACAATCAACGCTTTGATACCTAAGCGCGCAGATGAAAACGCTACGCCCTGCGCATGGTTACCAGCCGAAGCGGTGATCACGCCATTGGCTTTCTGTTCTTCGGTCAGGCTCGCCATCATCGCGTACGCGCCACGCAGCTTGAAGCTGTGAACCGGCTGACGGTCTTCGCGCTTCACCAGCACCACGTTGTCGAGACGTGATGAGAGTTTTTCCATTTTCTGCAGCGGCGTGACCTGCACGGCTTCATAAACCGGCGCGCGAAGTACCGCCCTGAGATATTCCGCCCCCTCAGGGGCGGTGGAGAGTGGCTGGGATTCGGCCATCATTAGCCCCCAAGTTTGGATTTATCGCGCACCGCGCCTTTATCCGCACTGGTCGCCAGGCTTGCATAGGCGCGCAGTGCAAACGACACCTGACGCTCACGGTTACGCGGGGTCCAGGCCTGTGCGCCACGCGCTTCCTGGGCTTCACGACGCGCCGCCAGCTCCTGATCGCTCACCTGCAGCTGAATACCGCGATTCGGAATGTCGATTGCAATCAGGTCGCCATCTTCAATCAGCGCGATGTTGCCACCGCTCGCCGCTTCCGGTGAAACGTGGCCGATGGACAGGCCAGACGTGCCGCCGGAGAAGCGCCCGTCGGTGACCAGCGCACAGGCTTTACCAAGGCCCATCGATTTCAGGAAGGTGGTTGGGTACAGCATTTCCTGCATACCCGGCCCGCCTTTTGGCCCTTCATAGCGGATAACGACCACGTCACCGGCGACCACTTTGCCGCCGAGAATCGCTTCAACCGCGTCGTCCTGGCTCTCGTACACTTTTGCCGGGCCGGTAAATTTCAGAATGCTGTCGTCCACACCTGCCGTTTTCACAATGCAGCCGTTTTCCGCGAAGTTACCGTACAGCACGGCCAGACCACCGTCCTGACTGTAGGCGTTTTCCAGCGAACGAATACAGCCTTCGGCGCGATCGTCATCCAGGGTATCCCAGCGGCAATTCTGCGAGAACGCCTGGGTGGTGCGGATACCCGCCGGGCCCGCGCGGAACATGCTTTTCACCGCCTCATCTTTGGTCAGCATGACATCATACTGATCAAGCGTCTGTGGCAGAGACAGCCCGAGCACGTTTTTCACGTCACGGTTTAACAGGCCAGCGCGGTCCAGCTCACCCAGAATACCCAGCACGCCACCCGCACGGTGTACGTCTTCCATGTGGTATTTCTGCGTACTCGGCGCAACCTTACACAGCTGTGGCACTTTGCGGGACAGCTGGTCGATATCACTCATGGTGAAATCGATTTCTGCTTCCTGCGCGGCAGCCAGCAGGTGCAGTACGGTGTTGGTGGAACCGCCCATTGCGATATCGAGGGTCATCGCATTTTCGAACGCTGCTTTGCTGGCGATATTGCGCGGCAGCGCCGTGGCGTCATCCTGTTCGTAATAACGTTTGGTCAGCTCGACAATGCGCTTCCCGGCGTTGAGGAACAGCTCTTTGCGATCGGCGTGAGTCGCCAGCAGCGAACCGTTACCAGGCTGCGACAGACCCAGCGCTTCGGTCAGGCAGTTCATCGAGTTGGCGGTGAACATCCCGGAACAGGAGCCACAGGTCGGGCACGCGGAGCGTTCAATCTGATCGCTCTGCTCATCTGAGACTTTCGGGTCTGCGCCCTGAATCATCGCATCGACCAGGTCGAGTTTGATTATCTGGTCAGACAGTTTCGTTTTCCCGGCTTCCATTGGGCCGCCAGAAACGAAAATCACCGGAATGTTGAGGCGCAGGGACGCCATCAGCATCCCCGGGGTGATTTTGTCGCAGTTGGAGATACACACCATCGCATCGGCGCAGTGGGCGTTGACCATGTACTCAACGGAGTCAGCGATAAGCTCGCGCGACGGCAGCGAATACAGCATGCCTCCGTGACCCATGGCGATGCCATCATCGACGGCGATGGTGTTGAACTCTTTGGCGACGCCGCCGGAGGCTTCAATTTGCTCGGCAACCAGTTTACCGAGGTCGCGCAGGTGTACGTGACCCGGCACGAACTGGGTAAACGAGTTCACGACGGCAATAATCGGTTTGCCGAAATCGGCATCGGTCATTCCGGTGGCGCGCCACAGCGCGCGGGCACCCGCCATGTTACGGCCGTGGGTGGTAGTGGCGGAACGGTACTTAGGCATGCTCTGTTTACTCCCGTCTATCTGTAAAATGGGACGGTGCGTGCCGTCCCATTGCTTTATTTTGAATGAACCTGATCCAACCAACCCCATTTATCTTCGGTTTCACCGGTAAAGAGGCCAAAGAATGCTTGCTGAATGCGCTTGGTCACCGGGCCGCAACGGCCTGCGCCAACCTGAATGCCATCAACGCTGCGTACCGGCGTGATTTCTGCTGCGGTGCCGGACATGAACACTTCATCGGCAAGATACAGCGATTCGCGGGACAACACCTGCTCGCGAACTTCGATATCCAGGTCTTTCGCCAGCTTGATGATGGCATCGCGAGTGATGCCCGGCAGCGCGGAAGAAGTGAACGGCGGGGTAAACAGAATGCCGTCCTTCACTTCAAACAGGTTTTCACCTGCACCTTCAGAGATATAGCCGTTGACGTCCAGCGCAATCCCTTCCTGATACCCATGACGACGCGCTTCACTGCCAACCAGTAAGGAAGACAAGTAGTTCCCGCCCGCTTTAGCCGCGGTTGGAATGGTGTTAGGCGCCACGCGATTCCAGGAAGAAACCATTGCGTCAATCCCCTGATCCAGCGCTTCTGCGCCCAGATATGCCCCCCAAGGGAAAGCGGCAATGATAACGTCAGTGGTGTAACCGGCTGGCGGGTTCACACCCATACCCACATCGCCCACGAACACCAGCGGACGAATATAGGCACTGGTCAGGTTGTTCTTACGGATAACCTCGCGGCAGGCTTCCATCAGTTCATCAACGCTTTGAGAAACCGGGAAACGATAAATTTTGGCTGAATCATGCAGACGCTGCATGTGTTCACGATGACGGAACACCACCGGGCCAATATGTGAGTCATAGCAACGGATGCCTTCGAAGACGGAGGTCCCGTAGTGCAGGGCGTGGGACATCACATGCACCTTCGCCTCACCCCATGGCGTCATCTCACCATTAAACCAGATGTAATCAGCTTTTTTCGTCGTCATTGTTCTTCCTTTTGCGCTCAGGCGCGGATTTGTTGTGATGTTGTTGTTCGTTGCTGGATCTCGACGCGGGCGACGTCAACCAGTTTACTTAACTGGCTAAACAGTAATTCGACTGGGCGAAGGCTGGCAACGGTCAATTCAATATTTATGTTTTGCGCATCAGTAGCGGTTTCCATATTCATGGCACAAATTTGAAAGCCACGATGACGTACCACACGCAACACACGCTCTAACGTTTCTGGGTTGAAGCGAGCCTCAACGGCAACCTGATGTTGATTCATGATAATTTCTCCAGCATTTCTGCATTACTGGCACCCGGTGGTACCAGCGGCCAGACGTTCTCGAGCTCGTCGATTGAGACATGAAGCAGATACGGCCCTTCGCTGTTGAGCATCGCGTCGAGTGCCGCTTCAACCTGGTCTTTACGGGTAATGTGCTGGCCGGGAATACCAAAAGCGCTGGCCAACGTCAGGAAATCGGGATTATCCGTCAGGGTGGTTTCGCTGTAACGCTCCTGGAAAAAGAGCTGCTGCCACTGGCGAACCATACCCAGACGCTGGTTATCGAGAAGCACAATCTTCAATGGCAGCTGCTTGCGCTTCACGGTGCCGAGTTCCTGCACGTTCATCATGAACGACCCGTCGCCGGAGACGCAGATAACCGTGTCATTCGGACGCGCGACTTGCGCACCGACCGCGGCGGGCAGGCCGAAGCCCATGGTTCCCAAGCCGCTAGAGGTGATGAAGTTTTCCGGACGGGTGTACGTCATATGCTGCGCCGACCACATCTGGTGCTGGCCGACGTCAGTGGTGATTACGCTGTCTGCCGGTTTGCGGTCAGATAACTGCTTGAGTAACAGTGGGGCATAAATCGCTTCGCCTGGATGGTCATAGCGCCAGGCGTGTTCAGCCCGCAATTCAGCCGTATGCGCCCGCCATGCATCGATATCCAATGGTTGCTGTAACGCCGGCAGCAGCGCATTTAAATCACCCTGCAAACCTATGTGTACCTGACGCAGCTTGTTCAGCTCAGCCGGGTCGATATCCATGTGGATTACTTTTGCGTGCGGGGCGAAAGTGTTCAGCTTGCCGGTCACGCGGTCGTCAAAACGCGCGCCGACGGCAATCAGCAAATCACACTGCTGAACCGCCAGGTTTGCGGCTTTCGTGCCATGCATACCCAACATCGCCAGATAATACGGATAATCGGCATCGACCGCGCCCAGGCCTTTCAACGTACAGGTCACCGGCATCTGCGTCATAGCGATAAATTCGCGTAGAGCGGGTACGGCCTGCGCCATACCTACGCCGCCGCCAACGTACAGCATCGGCTTGCTGGCCTGGGCTATCATCTGGCGGGCCTGTTCAACCTCTTCAAGCGGGAAGGTATTTTCATCTTCAATGGCGGAGAAATGGGGTTCGAGTGCGGCGCTGGTAAGCTGAATATCTTTTGGGATATCAACCAGAACCGGACCTGGACGACCTGAGCTTGCCACCTGGAACGCTTCTGCCATTACCCGTGGGAGCTCTTCCAGCGACTGCACCAGGAAACTGTGTTTGGTGCAGGCCAATGATAATCCGATGACGTCCACTTCCTGAAACGCATCGGTGCCGATGAACGGTAAAGCAACCTGACCGGTGATGGCTACCACCGGCACGGAATCGAGCAGCGCATCGGCAAGACCGGTGATCAGGTTGGTTGCGCCCGGGCCTGAAGTGGCCATGCACACGCCCGTTTTGCCGGTTGCGCGGGCATAGCCAATGGCGGCCATCGCAGCACCCTGCTCATGGCGACACAGCAGATGTTCCACGCCACCGTCATACAACGCATCGTAGATCGGCATAATTGCGCCGCCCGGATAGCCGAAAACGGTTTCGACTCCCTGTGCTCGCAACGCATGTACCACCCACTGAGCCCCATTCATAGTTACTTCCCCGTCACATTTTGCGAGAAACAGAATTTTATGCTGATTTTCATGCCCTGCTCCTCTTTGGTTTTTCACAGTCATAAAAAAACCCCCGGACCTTTCGGTGCGGGGGTCTTAGTTCGTTAAGGCTTGATTCTTAAGCCTTTCCTCGTCCAAGTGCAGCCCCGCACGGTGGGATAATAATCACCACCACGCTAATCACGACCAGGCTAATCACTCGTAGAAGGGCTGTCATTTTGTGTTCTTTTGGCTTCTTGTTCGAAGGAATACCTAAAGAGTTACCACAGACCCTGAAGAGAAGACAAGATTTTTTTATATAAGCTTTTCCGATCTGGCTAACGATATTCGCAAAAAGTATTGTTTTTTATGAGAAATAACTGAGATGAAAATTCTTCACCCGACATAGGCAGCGGAACAAGATGGTATATTTGTCGATCATGCTTCCAAGTGTATGCAACGGTAATGAAATGGTGAGAAATATCGGGAATCATGCGCGTAAAATTTCGATTCATTCATTGCGGTCATTACCGAGCGCGACATACTGCTTTTACACGGAGGCTTTATGTCATTGTCGATTATTTACACACGCGCCGCATTAGGGGTGAACGCCCCCCTCATCACCGTGGAAGTCCATATCAGCAATGGGCTGCCGGGGTTAACCATGGTGGGCTTACCGGAAACGGCAGTAAAAGAAGCGCGCGATCGTGTCAGAAGTGCGGTCATCAATAGCGGTTACGAATTTCCGGCAAAGAAGATAACAATCAACCTGGCCCCCGCCGATTTGCCAAAGGAAGGGGGGCGATATGATTTGCCGATCGCGATTGCGCTTCTGGCAGCGTCAGAACAGCTCAATACCGCAAGGCTGAACCAATACGAGTTCATCGGTGAACTTGCGCTTACCGGTGCATTACGCGGGGTTACCGGTGCTATTTCAGGTGCGATGGAGGCCATCAAAACAGGCCGACAGATAATCCTTTCCGCAGAGAATGCCCCAGAGGTGGGCCTGATTGGCGGAACAGACTGTTTTATAGCCAGCCATTTACAGGAAGTATGTGCTTTTCTTGAGGGACGTACCGACTTACAACATCCCGTCGCCGAGGCGGATGCCATGAGTGCTGCCACAACCGATATTAGCGATGTCATCGGGCAGCCGCAGGGAAAGCGTGTACTGGAGATAACCGCCGCTGGCGGCCATAACCTGCTGTTAGTCGGCCCCCCTGGGACAGGAAAAACAATGCTGGCCAGCCGCTTACCCAGCATCCTCCCCTCTCTGAGCAATCAGGAGGCCCTGGAGAGTGCGGCAATTCTGAGCCTGGTCAGTGCAGGGCATGTACATAAACAATGGCGTAAGCGCCCATTCCGCTCGCCTCATCATAGTGCATCACTGACAGCAATGGTTGGCGGTGGAACAATACCTGCACCGGGCGAGATCTCACTGGCCCATAACGGCATTTTATTTCTGGATGAATTACCCGAGTTTGAGCGCCGAGTCCTTGATGCGCTTCGCGAGCCGATTGAGTCAGGAAAGATTCACATCTCGCGTACTCGAGCAAAAATCACCTACCCGGCTCGCTTTCAACTCATTGCTGCCATGAATCCAAGCCCTACCGGACACTATCAGGGTAACCATAACCGCAGCTCGCCTGAGCAAATCCTGCGTTATCTGGCGCGACTGTCTGGACCGTTTTTGGATCGCTTCGATTTGTCACTCGAGATCCCGCTCCCACCGCTGGGCCTGTTCAGCCAGACACCTGAAAAAAGTGAAAGTAGCCAGAAGGTGAAAAGCAGAGTGATCGCCGCCCAGCAACAGCAGTTCTCACGTCAGGGAAAGCTCAACGCCCTTCTTGATAGCAATGAGATTAAACGGTGGTGTGAGTTACTCCCTGATGACGCGGCCTGGCTGGAACAGGCGCTCGCCCACCTGGGGTTGTCGATTCGTGCATGGCAGCGTCTGATTAAGGTGTCACGAACCATCGCCGATCTTGCCGGAACAGAACAGATAGCACGGGAACATTTGCAGGAAGCACTGGGATATCGGGCAATCGAACGATTGCTTATCCATTTGCAAAAAATGATGGCGTAAAAAAGGGGCTTTCGCCCCTTTCTTATTAATCGTCGCTTTCGGTGTAGTCTTCTGCACCTTCTGCCTGCGGTTTACCGCCGGACAGCGTGTGGAAGCGTTTTGGCCGTTTGATGCGCGCCATGTATTTAATCCATACGCGTTCAATCTCTGTCGCCGGCTCACGCTCACCGCGGCATACGGCTACAAATTGCTTTTCATCTTCCGTTACCGGCTCGCGGTTACCCAGTTCCAGCTCATTAAACGCATAACCGTGGCGCTCCAGCAATTGGGCTTCTTTGATGGTGAAATCACCATGACGAGAGAACCCGCGCGGATAATTTTTATTGTCGAAAAAACGATTAGTCGTCGTAAAGCTTTCCGCCATCCTACACACTCCTAATTCTTTGGCTGAGCTATTTATGGCGCGGAGTATTAGTTACGCTTGACAGAGCGTCAAACAAAACATTTAAATCAACACGACAAATAATTTTGTGGAGAAGGTTGTGGATACGGAATTGCTAAAAACTTTCCTTGAAGTGAGCCGAACACGCCACTTCGGGCGTGCGGCAGAAGCTCTGTACCTGACGCAGTCGGCCGTCAGCTTTCGTATTCGTCAGCTAGAGAACCAGCTTGGCGTGAATTTATTCACTCGCCATCGCAATAATATCCGCCTTACGGCGGCCGGTGAGAAGCTCTTACCCTATGCCGAAACGCTGATGAGTACCTGGCAATCAGCCCGTAAAGAGGTGGCGAATACTTCCCGTCACAATGAGTTTTCGATTGGTGCCAGCGCCTCGCTGTGGGAGTGCATGCTTAATGCTTGGCTGGGACGTCTCTATCCTGCGCACAACACACTGCAGTTTGAAGCGCGCATCGCTCAGCGGCAATCGCTGGTCAAGCAATTGCACGAGCGCCAGCTGGATCTATTGATCACCACCGAAGCACCAAAAATGGATGAATTCAGTAGCCAGCTTTTGGGGCATTTCACATTAGCACTTTATTGCGCGGCACCTTCCCAGGTGAAAGCCAATCTGAACTATCTGCGCCTGGAATGGGGCCCTGATTTCCAACAGCATGAAGCAGGGATCATTGCATCAGATGATATTCCACTCCTGACAACCAGCTCAGCTGAACTTGCGCGCCAACAGCTTGCCCCTCTCGAGGGTTGTAGCTGGTTGCCTATGAGTTGGGCGAATATGAAGGGTGGATTGCATACCGTTACTGACAGTGCGACGCTTTCGCGTCCGCTCTATGCCATTTGGTTGCAGAACAGCGATAAGCAGGCACAAATACGTGAGATCTTAAAAGTAGCCGTGCTTGAGTAGGGAGTTTTGGAAGTAGCGCTGAGGGGTGGCGGATGAAAATCCGCTGAATTAAAGACAAAAAAAATCCTTTGCCGAAGCAAAGGATTATTATATGGCAGGGGCGGAGAGACTCGAACTCGCGACACCCGGTTTTGGAGACCGGTGCTCTACCAACTGAGCTACGCCCCTAAATTACGCTTATTATTAAGCCCGCAATGAAGCAGGCTTAATTTTCTAATAAGTGGCGGAACGGACGGGACTCGAACCCGCGACCCCCTGCGTGACAGGCAGGTATTCTAACCGACTGAACTACCGCTCCACCGAATTTCTCTACAACCACCGGTTTAATGCCCCGGTTTACT
>Ga0207655_1000396_pt1 | contig 60636 bp, 53 predicted proteins | sample KBSM44metaG_FD_184398 | JGI IMG/M metagenome (GOLD analysis project Ga0207655, IMG submission 184398) | Miscanthus rhizosphere microbial communities from Kellogg Biological Station, Michigan, USA - KBS M4-4 metaG (SPAdes) (version 2) | ecosystem: Host-associated > Plants > Roots > Rhizosphere >...
CATATGTCCAACAGCAACATTGGCAACAAGCAACCTTCCCTGCGCAAACCCGTCGTCCTGATGACCATGGGCAGCCAAGAGCGCAAAGGCCATGACTATCAGGTCATGACCCACAAATACATCACCCCGCTGGTCGAGTTTTCCGATTGCGTCCCGGTACTGGTGCCCACCTGCTGCGGCATTGAAGACCTCGAGACCTACCTGGACATGGCCGACGGCGTGTACCTGACGGGCGCTGGCAGCAACATCGACCCGGCCCTGTATGGCCAGGAAAATGAAACCCCAGGCAAGGGCCAGGACCAGAACCGCGACCTGTTCGACATCCCACTGGTCAAGGCGGCGATCAAGCGTGGCCTGCCAATCTTCGGCATTTGCCGTGGCATGCAGGAAATCAACGTGGCCCTGGGTGGCGACATCTACCAGAAGGTCTACGCCGAGCCTGGCTTCAATGACCACCGGGAAAACCCGGAAGACCCGGTTGAAGTGCAGTACGCCCAGGTACATGGGGTAAAGATCCAGCCGGGCAGCTGGCTGCGTGACACCCTGGGTACCGACGAGATTCGCGTCAACTCGCTGCATGGCCAGGGCCTGCACAAGCTCGGCGCCGGTATCGAAGCTATCGCCCATGCCGAAGATGGCCTGGTTGAAGCGATTCACGCGCCGAGCATTTCGCCGTTCCTGTTCGCCGTACAGTGGCACCCAGAATGGCAAGCGGCGAAGAACCCTGATTCGATCAAGATCTTCCAGGCTTTCGGCGATGCCTGCCGAGCCCAGGTACGCAAGGCGCAGGTCAAGCGCCAGCACGCTGCCTGACATTCAGTTTCCTCTGCTTTGATCGCGGGGCGGCGCAAGGTCGCCCCCGTTTCCCCGGTCACCCTCTGCTGGTCCCAGAACACTTCCCGTGGAATCGGGCGGCGGGCTTGTACCTGTCTCCGCGATCGTTTTTTACCCCTCCCCACCTAAGAGATACGATGACCAACATGCGGTCGCCGTGTCATTTTTAGCGCCTGCGAGATCGAGCGCCGCCACCCCCAGACCGGCGCACACAAATTTTTCTGCAAGGAGGGCTAGTCATCGCTTAAGTTGTACGATAACTTACCTCTAACGCAGAACAACACCCTTCACCCAAGCGCCACAGGATGCCAACAACAATGAATCCACAAGAACTTAAATCCATCCTCTCCCACGGCCTGCTGTCTTTCCCGGTCACCGACTTCAACGCCCAGGGCGACTTCAACCCGGCTGGCTACATCAAGCGCCTGGAGTGGCTGGCCCCGTATGGCGCCAGCGCCCTGTTCGCCGCTGGCGGCACCGGTGAGTTCTTCTCCTTGGCCGCCAGCGAGTACAGCCAGGTGATCAAGACCGCCGTCGATACCTGCGCCACCTCGGTTCCTATCCTCGCGGGTGTTGGTGGGTCCACCCGTCAGGCCATCGAATACGCACAAGAAGCCGAGCGCCTGGGTGCCAAGGGCCTGTTGCTGCTGCCGCATTACCTGACCGAAGCCAGCCAGGACGGCGTAGCCGCACACGTAGAAGCGGTGTGCAAATCGGTGAACATCGGCGTGGTGGTGTACAACCGCAACGTCTGCCGCCTGAACGCCGACCTGCTGGAAAAACTGGCCGAGCGCTGCCCGAACCTGATCGGCTACAAGGATGGCCTGGGTGATATCGAGCTGATGGTGTCGATCCGTCGCCGCCTGGGCGAACGTTTCAGCTACCTGGGTGGCCTGCCGACCGCCGAAGTGTATGCTGCTGCCTACAAGGCCCTGGGCGTGCCGGTGTACTCCTCCGCGGTGTTCAACTTCGTGCCGAAGACCGCCATGGACTTCTACAGCGCCATCGCCCGTGACGACCACGCTGCCGTGGCCAAGCTGATCGACGATTTCTTCCTGCCGTACCTGGACATTCGCAACCGCAAAGCCGGCTACGCCGTGAGCATCGTCAAGGCCGGCGCCAAAATTGCCGGTTACGACGCAGGCCCCGTGCGCACCCCGCTGACCGACCTCACCGCAGAAGAGTACGAGATGCTCGCCGCGCTGATGGACAAGATGGGCCCGCAGTAAGCCCTGCCCGCGGCCTGCCAGATGCCGCGCCCGGAGTGGGCCAGCCCCACTCCGGTTACAATTCGTAAGCCCGCACAAAAATAACTAGTGGGAGTATTGCCAGCATGCAAGCGACTAAAAAGACGCATGTGCGCTACCTGATCCTGTTCATGCTTTTTCTGGTGACCACGATCAACTATGCCGACCGCGCTACCATCGCCATCGCAGGCTCCAGCCTGCAGAAAGACCTCGGCATTGACGCCGTAACCCTCGGTTATATCTTCTCCGCCTTCGGATGGGCTTACGTGGCTGGCCAGATTCCTGGTGGCTGGCTGCTCGATCGCTTCGGTTCCAAGAACGTCTACGCCTTCAGCATCTTCACCTGGTCGCTGTTCACCCTGTTGCAGGGTTTTGTCGGTGGCCTGCCGGTTGCCTGGGCGGTTGTCACCCTCTTCACCTTGCGCTTTCTGGTTGGCTTCGCCGAAGCCCCGTCGTTCCCGGGCAACGCTCGCATCGTCGCCGCCTGGTTTCCGACTCAGGAGCGCGGCACTGCCTCAGCCATCTTCAACTCGGCGCAGTACTTCGCCACGGCGCTGTTCGCCCCGATAATGGGCTGGATCGTGTTCAGCTTCGGCTGGGAGCACGTGTTTGTCGTCATGGGTGCACTGGGCATCGTGTTCTCCATGGTGTGGCTGAAAACCATCCACAACCCGCGCCAACACCCACGCATCAGCCAAAGCGAGCTTGAGCACATCGAGCAGAACGGCGGTCTGGTGGACATGGACCAGAAGCGCGGCAACGACGGCCCGAAATGGGGCTACATCAAGCAACTGCTGACCAGCCGCATGCTGCTGGGCGTGTACCTGGGCCAGTATTGCATCAACGCCATCACCTACTTCTTCCTTACCTGGTTCCCCGTGTACCTGGTGCAGGAACGTGGCATGACCATTCTCAAGGCCGGCTTCATCGCCTCGCTGCCGGCGGTCTGCGGTTTCATTGGGGGCGTGCTGGGTGGCGTGATCTCCGACTGGCTGCTGCGCCGTGGCAACTCGCTGACCTTCTCGCGCAAACTGCCAATTGTCTGCGGGCTGCTGCTGTCGACCACCATGGTGTTCTGCAACTACGTCGATGCCGAGTGGATGGTGGTTGGCTTCATGACCCTGGCGTTCTTCGGCAAAGGCATTGGCGCGCTGGGTTGGGCGGTGGTGGCAGACACCTCGCCGAAACAGATCGCCGGGCTGTCCGGTGGCCTGTTCAACACCTTCGGCAACATCGCCTCGATCACCACCCCTATCGTGATCGGCTACATCATCAGCGCCACCGGCTCGTTCAAATGGGCGCTGGTGTACGTGGGCGCCAACGCGCTGGTGGCGGTGTTCAGCTACCTGGTGATCGTCGGCCCGATCAAGCGTATCGAACTGCGCGACGACGCCCCAAAGCCACAGGCTGAGCCTGCCGCCAATGGCGAACTGGCCAGCTCGCGCCACTGAGTGAACACGCCCGCCCCGGGGCAAACGGTGCGGGCAGATGTACAAAAAGCCTGAGAACCTGACAAGTAGGGCCCAAACATGCAGTTGATCGAACATTCCGACTCGCCGCGCTACGTCCGCCTGCACGACGACGATAACGTCGTGGTGGTGGTCAACCACGGCGGCCTGGGCGAAGGCGCCCACTTCGCCGACGGCCTGACCTTGGTCGAAGGCGTGCCACAAAGCCACAAGGTCGCAACCAAGGCCATCGCCAAAGGCGAGCCCGTGCGCCGCTACGGGCAAATCATCGGCTACGCGCTGGAAGACCTACGCCAGGGCAGTTGGGTGCAGGAAAGCCAACTGGCCATGCCGGCCGCCCCGGAACTGGACAGCTTGCCGCGCTGCGACGCCGTCCCACAACCGCTGCCGCCACTCGAAGGCTTCACGTTCGAAGGCTACCGCAATGCCGACGGCACCGTTGGCACCCGCAACATCCTCGGCATCACCACCACCGTGCAGTGTGTGACCGGCGTGCTGGAGCATGCGGTCAAGCGCATTCGCAGCGAACTGCTGCCCAAGTACCCCAACGTCGATGACGTGGTAGCCATCACCCACAGCTACGGCTGCGGCGTGGCCATCAACGCTCGCGACGCCTACATCCCGATCCGCACCGTGCGCAACCTGGCCCGCAACCCCAACCTGGGTGGCGAGGCATTGGTCATCAGCCTCGGCTGCGAAAAGCTGCAGGCCGGCCAGGTGATGCACGACAACGACCCGTCGGTAGACCTCAGCGAGCCATGGTTGTACCGCCTGCAGGACGCCAGCCTGGGCTTTGTGGAAATGATCGAGCAAATCATGGAGCTGGCCGAAACCCGCCTCAAGAAGCTCGACCAGCGCCGCCGCGAAACCGTACCGGCCAGCGAGTTGATCCTCGGCATGCAGTGCGGTGGCAGCGATGCCTTCTCGGGCATCACCGCCAACCCTGCGCTGGGCTACGCCGCGGACTTGCTGGTACGTGCCGGTGCTACGGTGCTGTTCTCGGAAGTGACCGAGGTACGAGACGCCATCTACATGCTGACCTCGCGCGCGCAAAACCAGGACGTTGCCGATGCCCTGGTGCGCGAAATGGACTGGTACGACCGCTACCTGCAGCAAGGGGCCGCCGACCGCAGTGCCAACACGACGCCGGGCAACAAGAAAGGTGGCCTGTCCAATATCGTCGAGAAATCCCTGGGGTCGATCGTCAAGTCGGGCAGCGGCGCTATCCAGGGCGTGCTTGGCCCAGGCGAGCGGGTAACGCGCAAGGGCCTGATCTTCTGCGCCACCCCGGCCAGCGACTTCGTCTGCGGCACTTTGCAACTGGCCGCCGGCATGAACCTGCATGTGTTCACCACAGGCCGAGGCACCCCTTACGGGCTGGCCATGGCACCCGTGGTCAAGGTGTGCACGCGCACCGAACTGGCCCAGCGTTGGCCCGACCTGATCGATATCGACGCCGGGCGCATCGCCACAGGCCGTTCGACCATCGAAGAGCTGGGCTGGGAACTGTTCCATTACTACCTGGACGTGGCCAGCGGCCGCAAGCAGACCTGGGCCGAGCAGCACCGGCTACACAACGACATCACCCTGTTCAACCCGGCACCGATTACCTGATGCCGAGGGCATGCTGTGGGAGCGGGCATGCTCGCTCCCACAGGTCATGCGACAACCCGCCAGATTTTCTTTCAACCTACAGGAGCACCCCATGCCTGAAATCCTCGGCCACAACTTCATCGCCGGTCAGCGCAGTGCCGCTGGTTCTCAGCGCCTGCAGAGCCTGGACGCCAGCACTGGCGAAGCCCTGCCCTTCAGCTTCGCCCAAGCTACCGAGGCCGAAGTGGACCAGGCCGCCAGCGCCGCCGCCGCCGCCTTCGCCGAATTCCGCCAATTGGCCCCGGCACGTCGTGCCGAGTTTCTCGACGCCATCGCCGCCGAACTGGACGAACTGGACGATGCCTTCGTCGCCATCGTCTGCCGCGAAACAGCCCTGCCCGCCGCCCGTATCCAGGGCGAGCGCGGCCGCACCAGTGGGCAGATGCGCCTGTTCGCCCAGGTACTGCGTCGCGGCGACTTCCTCGGCGCGCGCATCGACCTGGCACTGCCCGCACGCCAACCCCTGCCACGCGTAGACCTGCGCCAGATGCGCATCGGTGTCGGCCCGGTCGCTGTGTTTGGCGCCAGCAACTTCCCGCTGGCCTTCTCCACCGCTGGCGGTGATACCGCCGCAGCCCTGGCCGCCGGCTGCCCGGTGGTGTTCAAGGCACACAGCGGCCACATGGCCACCGCCGACCTGGTTGCTTGCGCCATCGTGCGCGCCGCCGAACGTACCGGCATGCCCAAAGGCGTGTTCAACATGGTATTCGGAGGCGGCGTGGGCGAGTGGCTGGTCAAGCACCCAGCCATCCAGGCCGTTGGCTTCACCGGCTCGCTGAAAGGCGGTGACGCTCTGTGCCGCATGGCCGCCGAGCGCCCGCAGCCAATCCCGGTGTTCGCCGAGATGTCCAGCATCAACCCGGTCATCATCCTGCCGGGCGCCCTGGCCAAGCGTGGCGAGGCCATTGCTCGCGAACTGGCCGGCTCTGTGTGCATGGGTGCCGGGCAGTTCTGCACCAACCCGGGCCTGGTGATCGGGCTGCAGTCGCCGCAGTACAACCAGTTACTGGCCGACCTTGGCCAGCATCTGGACCAACAGGCCGGGCAAACCATGCTCAACGCGGGAGGCCTGCGCAGCTACGTTGGCGGCCTGGAGCACCTGCATGCCCATAGTGGAATCCAGCACCTGGCCGGCCAGAAGCAGGAAGGCAGCCAGGCCCGCGCCCAGCTGTTCAAGGCCGATGCAGGCCTGCTGGTCCAGTCTGACCCGCTGCTGCAGGAAGAAGTGTTCGGCCCCACCACCGTGGCCGTAGCAGTGCAGGACGACGAACAACTGCGCGCCGCCCTGCTCGGCCTGCGTGGCCAGTTGACCGCTACCCTGATCGGCGAAGCGGAAGATTTCGAGGCCTACGCCTGGTTGGTGCCACTGCTTGAGGAGAAAGTCGGGCGGATCCTGATCAATGGCTACCCGACCGGTGTCGAAGTGTGTGATGCCATGGTTCACGGCGGGCCTTACCCTGCGACCTCGGATGCGCGTGGCACCTCGGTCGGCACCTTGGCCATCGACCGCTTCCTGCGCCCAGTGTGCTACCAGAACTATCCGCAGGCGTTGCTGCCCGAAGCACTGCGCGATGGCAACCCGCTGGCGCTGCGTCGGCTGGTGAACGGGCAATGGAGCGAGGAGGTGATCTGACGGGTTGCCTGAAACAAGAAAGCCCCGCACATGGCGGGGCTTTCTTTTGGCTGTACCGGCGACAAATGGCTCAGGCCCCTTGTGCCTCAGCCGCCTCATGCGCCTGACGCAAGCGCTCGCGGCTGTTGCTCAGGTGCATACGCATGGCCATCTTCGCCCCTTCGCTGTCCTGCCGGGCAATCGCTTCATAGATCGCCTCGTGCTCATGCATCAACCGGCTCATGTAATGCGCCTGATCATCATGGGCCAGCCGCGCCGAATTCAGCCGGGTGCGCGGAATGATGCTGGTACCCAGGTGGTTGATGATATCGGCGAAGTAGTGGTTACCGCTGGCCTGGGCGATGCGCAGGTGGAACTGGAAATCCGCCGACACCGCATCAGTGGCATGGGCGGCCCCTTCGTTGAGTTCGTCCAGCGCCGCCCGCATACCAGCCAGCGCTTCATCACTGCGCCGCTGCGCCGCCAGCCCAGCGGACTCGATCTCCAGGGCAATGCGCAACTCCAGCACCGCCAGCACTTCGCGCAGGGTGACCACAGTGGCCGGGTCGATGCGAAAGCCCCCGGTTGCCGGTGCATCCAGCACGAAGGTGCCGATGCCATGACGGGTCTCTACCTGCCCGGCAGCCTGCAGCCGCGAGATCGCCTCACGCACCACGGTGCGGCTGACGCCCTCTTCGGCCATGATCTGCGATTCGGTCGGCAGCTTGTCGCCGCGCTTGAGCTGGCCACTGCGAATGCGCTCGGTCAGCACTGTGACCAGTTCCTGGGCCAGACTGCGCGGCTTGCGCCGGGTCCTTGCCTGTACCTGCTGCTCTGTCATTGCCCTGTATTTCACCTTGAAAGACAGCGCTCATCATAGCGCAAGCGGTTGTACGATCACATACACCCGGTGCGGTATTTATTGCTCACCTTTGCAGGCCCCCAGCCCAGGAAAAACCCACAGAAGCACTGGCTCAAGCCCCGCGCAAGCCTGTACTGTGCGCCCTCACGCTCACTCATCCATGGAAGGACACCGCAGCATGAAAACCCTCGACCGCCTGTTGCTCGGCAGCGGCCTGCTGATACCCCTCTGGCTGTTGGCAGGGGTATGGCTCACCGCCCTGGCGTACCCCGGCTACGACCACCTGCAACAGGCCATGAGCCAGCTGGGTGCGACAGGCTCGCCAACCCACAGCTGGTCGCCACTGCTCAACAATTTTCCCTTGGCCGGGTTGTTCGGCCTGTTTGCCTGGGGCCTCGCCCGACGCTGGCGTGGCTCGAAGCTGGCGCTGCTGAGTGCCGGCCTGGTGTTGCTGCATGGCATCGGCAGCCTGGGAACCGGGTGGTTCCCTTGCGATCAGGGTTGCGCACCGACACAGCCATCCACCGCCCAGCAACTGCATAACCTGTCCGGCTTGCTGATGTTCCTCTCCCTGACCGTTGCCAGCGCCCTCTGGGCATGGCAGGGCAGCCGCATTGCTGGCTCGCCTGCATTTGCGCTGTTTTCTCTGGTCTGTGTAGTGCTGGCGATCGTCACCGTCATACTGATGGGCCAGGCGGCCCAAAGCGGCCAGCTGTTCGGCCTGTATCAGCGCCTGAACTATGGTGTGTCGGTGATCTGGGTCGCCAGCCTGGCGTGGATCAGCCTGCGCAAGCCTGCTGCCAGCCAGCTGCGCATGGCCATATTCTGACGGCAAATTGCTGGCCCCCAGCCACTGAAAGTGAAGGCAAACTCTTTTTCCTTTCAGACGCTTAGGACAGCAACATGCGAGTACTTCTAGCAACGATGGCCGGCTGCCTGCTGGCCACGCTCGCTTTCAGCGCCCAGGCCCGCGCACTGAGCCAGAACGATCGCCACACCTGCGGCTGGGGTGCGCAGATAGCCGCCGAGGCCCAGCAGGCCAAGCTTTCCGGGGTAACCCTGTATGCCACGCGCAAGAAGCTGCAGGTACGCAAATTCCCCAAACCGTGGATGCGCATGACCGCCTTTGGCATTACCGAGCAGACCTACAATAGCCGCTCGCGACTCAAGCCTGCCGCGATCAAGCAGACCTACTACGAGCAGTGTGTTCAGCATGCTGTAGCAAAAAGATAATTACTTATTTATCAATAAGTTATTAAGTAAACATAAAGTCATGTAGGCGTAACCTTGTGCTGCGCCTACAAAGACCGCTTCAGGGCCGCCAAGGGGCGCCGCCCTTGAAACGGTCCTCCAGCCAGGCCTTGAAGGCGCCCAGGGCCGCTGTATTCAGGCGTGCGGTGGGTCGCACCAGGTAGATGCCCGCCGCCACGTCCAATTGCCATTGCGGCAGCACCCGTACTAGGTTGCCGCTGGCCAGGTCCTCGCCCATCAGCCAGTCGCCACCCGCCAAAATTCCTACACCGCGGCGCGCTGCCTCCAGCAGCGCTTCGTTGTCATTGCTGCGCAGGCTACCGGTAACCTTGACGTTTACCTGATGCGCGCCGCTCTTCAGGCGCCATTCAGGAAATGATCGTAAACCACTGAAACCTAAACAATTATGCTCAGGCAATTGTTCCGGCTCCGCAGGCACCCCATGCCGAGCGAGGTACTGAGGCGATGCGCACAGGATGCGTACGTGATCGCATAATTTCCTCGCCACCAGTCGATTGTCCGCTAGCTCACCAATGCGAATCGCGGCGTCGAAGCCCTCGCCGATCAGGTCAACGAAACGGTCGGCGTACTCGGTCTCCACCGTCACTTGCGGGTAGGCCAGCACAAAGTCGGCAAGCATCCCGCTTAACCAGCGCCTGCCCATGGCAGCCGGTAACGCCAGACGCAGGCGCCCACGCACCGTTGCAGCGCCTTCGGCAGCCTCCTGCTCCGCTTCGGCAATCAGCCGGCTTGCCTCGCGTACCTTGGCTACCAGCCGCTGTCCCTCATCGGTAAAGCGCAACTGCCGCGTGCTGCGCTCCACCAGGCGAATGCCCAGCCGCGTTTCCAGTGAGCTCAGGCGTTTCGACAGCACCGTGGGGTGGCGCTCCAGTTGTCGCCCGGCAGCAGCAAACGAGCCCTGCTCATGCAAGGCCAGCAAAGTGGCAAGTTCATCGGCGCGGCGGCTGTCGAAGGCATCCATGGCAAGGCTCGGCTCAGGGCAGTGGGGTCAAGGATCGGGCATCAGGCAGTCAGTACCAACGCGCCCTCCGACCGCCCTTGCTCCAGGTCCCCGTGGGCCTTGGCTGCGTCAGCCAGCGGGTAGCGACGCCACACCCGAGGCTGGATGATACCCTCGGCGACGGCCGTCAGCACATCGGCCGCACGCTGCTGGTACTCCTCGACCGTGCGGGTGTGGGCCGCTAACGACGGCCGGGTCAGGTACAACGAGCCCTTGGCATTGAGCGTGGCCACCTCGATAGCCGCCGGTGCACCGGAGGTGCCACCGAACGACACCAACAGGCCGCGCACTCGCAGGCTGTCCAGCGAAGCCTCCAGCGACACCTTGCCCACGCAGTCATACACCACATCCACCCCTTGCCCTTGGGTCAGCTTGCGCACCTGGCTGGCCAAGGTTGCCGCGTCGAACACCAGCACATGCTGGCAGCCTGCTGCCTGTGCCCTCGCCACACTTTGCGGGCGCGACACCACGCCGATCACCGTCGCCCCCAGGTGCCGCGCCCAAGGTGCCATCAGCTGGCCCAAGGCACCGGCTGCGCCGTATAGCAGCACTTGTGTACCCGGCCCCACGGCAAAGGTGGTTTTCAACAAGTATTGCGCCGTAATGCCCTTGAACAGCACCGCTGCGGCGGCTTCGTCCTCCAGCTGCGGCGGCAGATTGACCAGCCGTTCGGCCGGGAACAGCCGGCCGCTGGCATAAGCGCCGACCGGCCCCATCGCATAGGCGACCCGGTCGCCGACCTGCACGTTGCGAACCCCATCGCCGAGGGCAGTGACCCTACCTGCACCTTCCAGCCCCAGGCCTGACGGCAATGCCAGCCCTGCCCCACCCTTGCGCTGCAACACGTCCAGCGGGTTCACACCCATGGCGGTCTGTTCCAGCCAGACCTGCCCAGGCCCTGGAGTTTGCGCCGCCATGTGTTCGAGCTGCATGACATCGGCAGTGCCGGTGCCATTGAGAATGATGCGGGTAACCATGATCGAATCCTGCTGGATGAGTGTTCGAATCAGGCTAATCAGGTAGGAAACGTTGAACAATCAGGCGAGGTGCAGATGATTTCTGCACCCCCTTGCAGCAATCAAATCAGTGCTTCAGCACCCGCTCAGTACCGCAGGGCGCCGCTCACCAGCGAAAAACAGCGGGCGCAGGCGCACGCCGACCAGGTTGCCAGCATAGGCCGCCACCAGCCACAGCCAGCCATGCACGCTGCCCGAGGCGATACCGCTGAAATACGCACCGATGTTGCACCCGTACGCCAGGCGCGAACCGTAGCCCAGCAGCAGGCCGCCAATCACTGCGGCCACCAGCGACGGCAGCGGGATCTTCAGGCTTGGCGCAAAGCGCCCGGCCAGGCCCGCCGCCAGCAACGCCCCCAGCACGATACCCAGGTCCATCACTGTGGTGATGTCCTGCCACAACGGCGCCGCCAAGGCCTTGGCATTGGCCGGAGCCTGCCAGAACACCCAACTGCCGACATCCACGCCCAACCCGTTGAGCACCTTGGCCCCCCACAGGGCGAACGCCGAGGTAATGCCCCATGGCCGCCCCGCCAGCGCCAAGGTCGCGTAGTTCAACAAGGCCAGGGCGACAGCGCCCCACAGCAATGGCCAAGGCCCCTGCAGGAAGCGGCGCAAGCCCTGGTGTTCGCTGGCAACCGGCGCCTCAAGCGCGCCATGCCGGCGTTTTTCCAGCACCACGGTGGCCCAGGCAATCAACCCGAATACCGCCAGGCTAACCAACAGCGCAGGCCCTACCCCCCAGGCTTGCACGATCGAGGTGGCCGGGAACGACGGCAAGGCGAACCACCAATCAGCATGATGGGTAGCGCTGACCGAGCCGATGATGAAGAACAGCAGGGTTACCAGCATGCGCGCATTACCACCACCCACAGTGAACAGCGTGCCCGATGCGCAACCGCCGCCCAGCTGCATGCCGATGCCGAAAATGAACGCCCCGAACACCACAGAGACACCCGCCGGGGCTACCAGACCGGTGACCGGGTTACCGAACAGGCTACCTGCCGAAAGCGCCGGGAAGAACAGCAGCACGGCCAAGGTCAGCATGACCATCTGTGCGCGCAGGCCTGCGCCACGTCGCTCGTTGATGAACACTCGCCAGGCCGAAGTGAAACCGAAGGCGGCGTGATACAGCGTCAGACCAAGCGCGGCGCCGACCACCAGCAACAAAACCTGCTTGAAGCCGGCATTGAAGTTGAGGAACCAGGCGCCAGCCAGCAGCAAGGCCAAGGCGATAATAGGTGCGCCAAGGCGACGCGGTTCGGGTGTGGCAGTTGCGGAAAGACCCATCGGAATACTCGGATAACAGTAAAACGGACGGGGAGTATAACGCTAGACAGGTCGGCGCAGCCCTTTGTGGGGGCCATGTGGCCACATCATTTGTTAAGCTGATTCACGCCTTTGAATTCTTACAGGATCATTCACTCCATGGATGAGCTGCGCAAGATCGACCTCAATCTACTGCTCGCCTTGCACGCCCTGCTCAGCGAAAAGCACGTGACCCGCGCCGCGCTGCGCCTGCACCGCAGTCAACCGGCAGTCAGCCACGCCCTGGCGCAGTTGCGTAAACACTTCGACGACCCGTTGCTGGTACGCCAAGGCGGCGGCATGGCCCTCAGCGCCCGCGCCCAGTCGCTGGCCCAACCCCTGCAAGATGCCCTGGGCAACCTCAACGGCCTGCTGGCTACCCCGTTGTTCGAACCCGCCAGGGCCCAGCGCCGTTTCCGGCTGTCACTGTCTGACTATTCCTCGCGCCTTATCCTGCCGCCTCTGCTACGCCATCTGCGCCAGGTAGCACCCGGGGTGGACCTGGCCATCAGCCAGGCCAGCCGCGAAACGATGCTGGCCCAGTTGCTCGACGGCGAACTGGACCTGGCCCTGGGCCTGTTCCCAGACCTGCCCCAGGACATCACCGCCCAGCCCCTGTTTGCCGACCGTTTCATCAGTGTTGCCGATCGCCAGGTATTGCCCCCTCGCGGTGATCTGGCCCTGGAAGACTGGCTGGCACGCCCGCATGTGTTGATGGCCATGCGCCCGGATGCCTTCGATGAAATCGAGCGCGCACTGGCCGCCCAAGGCCTGCGCCGTCGTATTGCCTTGGCCTTGCCACACTGGAGCGCGGCAGTCGAAGTGCTGGCTGGCACCGATCTGATCCTGACGGTGGCCAGCCGCGCTGTAGGGTCGTTACGCCAACACAAGACACTGCGCCAGTTCACGCCGCCACTGGCTATTCCCTCATTCGACTACCAGCAGGCCTGGCACAGCCGCAAGGACAGCGACCCTGGGCACCGCTGGCTGCGCGAAACCGTGTGGGCCTGCAGCCAGCCAGGGCGCTGATCAGTTTTCCTGCTGCTTCACCGGTACCGTGGAATCGGCCGATGGCGCCGGCGCCCAAGTACCCTGCACCAGCAGCACGCCGCACAGGATTAGCACTACACCCGCTACCCTGGCCAGGCTGAGCGGCTTACCGCCCAGCCCCATTACCCCGAAGTGGTCGGCGAGCACCGCTGTGATGATCTGCCCGGCCACCACCAGCACCAGGAACCCCGCCGCGCCCAGTTTGGGAGTAAGTGCTGCGGCACCGGCCACATACATCGCCCCCAGCACTCCCCCGACCCAAAGCCACCAAGGCCCCTGCAGGGCCTTGCCTAGGTCTGGCACTGGCACTCTGAGGATCAACAGCGCGGCGACAACCACCAGCGAACTCACCGTCAACGACGTGAATGCCCCCCACAGCCAGTGCCCCAACGCCCGGCCGACGGCGGCATTACCTGCGGCCTGGAACGGCAAAACTGCCCCGGCTAGCAACGCCAGGGCAAAGGGAAGCACCAGAAGACACAGGGTTTTACTGAACATGGCAATCCTCATCGCTGACCAATATTCACGCCATGATCGAAAATTCCCCACACTTATGGAAATCGAAAACATGCACGCACACTATTCGCCAGGCGCATGAATAGATACGTTCTCTACCTATTGAGCTAGGCTCCTGTCCCGTCGCGACACCCAAGGGCCTCGCTACGAGCAAACCTAAAGCTGATGTGATGGAACACATTCGATGACAGATGAACGCAAAACCCTGCTTGATCGAGGGCAGTTACCAACCCGCAACCTCGCCGAATGCCTGGCGGTGGACCAGAGAGCCCTGGTCGGCTCGTTGGCCACCCTGCTGCCAGCCACGCTCATCGACGATTTGACCGCCTGCGCTGAAGACACAGCCTCGTTGGGCCTGTCGAAGAAGATCGCAGCCATCGGGCTGGCGCTGGGGCAATGGTTGGAGCAGGCCGCCTCGCCGATGCGCGAGCAAGTGCTGGCGCAGTGCAGCTCGCATGCTTCCGATACCGTGCGCAGCTGGGCGGCCTTCGCCCAAGCGCATTTATCGCGCACGCAACTGCTGGAGCCTGCACTGCTGGCGCAGTTGCGATTCGCTCGCGATGAGCATTTTGGCGTACGCGAGTGGGCGTGGATGGCCTTGCGCCCACGCCTGGCCCGGGAACTGGACGCAGCCCTCGCACTGCTCGGGCCTTACGCCGGCGACCTGAACCCGCTGGTAAGGCGCTTCTGCATCGAGGTGCTACGCCCACGTGGGGTGTGGTGCGAGCACATCAACGCACTCAAGCAAACGCCTGAAGCGGCTGAGCCGCTGCTGGTACCGCGCCTGGCAGAAGCTGACAAATACGCTCAGGACTCGGTCGCCAACTGGCTCAATGACGCCAGCAAGACCCGCCCGGATTGGGTGATCCAGCTGTTCGTGCGCCATCCGCCGTCATGCAAGGCATCACGACGGATACATACACGGGCAACCCGCAGCCTACCTCGATGAATGCTCAGCGCGAGGTTTCAATGCGCAGCACTTCGGTGTAGATCGCGTCGACCGTCTGGCCAACCTTGAGGTTCTTCATGCGCGCCTGCAGGTCTGGGTTCTCGACCTTGACGACCTGCAGCTTGCCCTCTGGTGGCAGCAGGCTCACCTCATGCTGCTTGAGGTCGATTTTCTTGATCTGCGAAGTGACCCTGACCTGGCGGAATGCCTCGCCACCCGGGTTGGGGTTTTGCGCAGTGGCGCGAATGGTCCCCGACTCCTCACTGGCCTTCGGCGCCCCACCCACATTGGTGTTGAGCACATAAGCCACGGCACGGGTGACGAAGATATCGACCTGGTCGCCCACTTTGAGATTAGGCAGGGCCTTGGCCTTTTCCGTGAGCTGGAACGTCACATCCTTCTTGTTATCAGGGCCCTTCACCGTCACCTGGCGGTTGGCCAGGTCGATGGCTGTGACTTGCGTGGTGACGTGGCTTTCCAGTGCCTCGCTGGCAATCGGGATATCAGCAGCGTGTGCCGTGAGGCTGGCAGCGGAAACCAGTGTGGCCAAGGCAACTGCACGAGCGAGAGAACGAATCGGGTTCATAGGCCTGCTTCCATGTGATCAAGACCAAAAAAGGGCGCGAAAGGCTCACGCGCCAACAAGCATAGACGTTGCCCACCACCCTGCCCGCACACATCCGCTGCGACCGGTTTCGCCTCCTTCTCGCCACCCCACGCTTGTAATAGCAAATGCGAACTCTTTACACTTGCTTTACATTTACAAATCATTACTATTCGTGACCTCGAAAACAACAAAGAGTCACCTGTAATGGCAAAAAGGTCTGTTGCCCCAGCATCCATTTCCATGCTGGGCCTGCTGGTTGTGCCTGCTGTTCACGCTGCCGTTCAAACCCAAGCGCAGGGTAGCCTCGCCCTGCCCGCCACTGCCGTCACCAGCGCCTACGAGCAGCAAAGCTACAAGGCCAGTGAAAGCCGCAGCGCCATGAAGATCGACGCGCCGCTGCGTGATATCCCGCAAACCGTCAACGTCGTGCCCGAAAGCGTAATCAAGGATCAGGGCGCGCAGTCCATGGAGGACGTGCTGAAGAACGTGCCCGGCATCGGCCTGTCCAACGGCGACGGCCAGCGCGACCAGGTGACCATCCGCGGCTTCAGCGCCATTGGCGACATGTACATCGACGGCGTGCGCGACGATGCCCTGTACTTCCGTGACCTGTCCAACGTCGAGCGTGTCGAGGTGATCAAGGGCCCAGCCGCCGTGCTGTATGGCCGTGGTTCTTCGGGCGGGCTGATCAACAGCATCAGCAAGAAGCCAAGCTTCACGCCCAAGCGCGAAGTGGGCATGAGCTTCGACAGCGAAGGCAAACGCCGCACGCAGTTCGACACCGGTTGGGCCGACCCGCAAAGCAACCAGGCCTACCGCGTGACCGGCGCCTTCGAAGACAGCGACACCTTCCGCGACGATGGCTATATCGACCGCAAGGCCATCGCGCCGTCGGCCTACTTCCGCCTCTCGGACGACCTGGAACTGAACCTGGGCGCCACCTACCTGTACGACAAGCGCCTGATCGACTTCGGCATCCCGGCCCTGGGCAACCGCCCGGTGGATGTCGATCGCGACAAGCGCTTCGGCTCTGGCGATGCCGACCAGGACTACGCCCGCAGCGAGGTGTTCTCGCTGACCGCCAGCCTGGACTACCGCATCAACGACAGCTACACGCTGACCAACACCAGCCGTTACTACCGCTACGACCTGGACCGCAACAACACCCTGGCCGACAGCAGCCCGACACGCTTCGTCACTGCGCCCAACGGCGAATTGCTGGTCAAGCTCAACCGTGGCAACGTTGCCCGTGACGAGTACGGTGTATTCAACCAGACCGAACTCAAGCAGCAGGCGCAAGTGGCCGGCATGCAGCACAACCTGCTGTATGGCGTGGAAGTGGGCTTGCAGGACAAGTACCAGCGCGTGCTGAGCCAAAACAATGTGGCCCAGGTGCCGGTGTACCGCGACGCCCTGGTGCCGGTGCCAGACCATGCCGCCAACCTGTCGTCCAAAGGCACCAACTTCCAGCAGACCACCGGTTTGTACCTGCAGGACATGATCGAGCTTAACGAGCACTGGAAGGCCCTGGTGGGTGTGCGTTATGACATCTTCGGCCAGGAGTACGACGACGACCGCGTGCAGAACGTCGACCTCGACCGCACCGACAAGACCTGGAGCCCGCGCGCCGGCCTGGTCTATCAGCCGGACACCATCCAGTCCTACTACGTGTCGGTCAGCCGCAGCTACCAGCCTTCGGGCGAAGTGTTCGCGGTCAGCCCGACCAACCAGCATCTGGAGCCGGAAGAAACCACCAACTATGAAATCGGCGCCAAATGGGACCTGCTCGACAGCCGCCTGTCGCTGACCGCTGCGGTGTTCCGCCTTGAGCGCACCAACATGAAGACTGCCGACCCGGCCAACCCCAACCTGACCGTACTGGCGGGCGAGCAACGTACCGATGGTTTCGAAGCCACCGTCAGCGGGCAGCTCTCGGACAAGTGGCAAGTCTACGCCGGTTACGCCTACCTGGATGCCGAGATCACCAAGTCGAACAGCAAGACCAATGGCGTGGCCAATGAAGGCCAGACCCCTACGCTGACGCCGCGTAACAGCGCCAACATCTGGCTGGTGCGCACCCTGACCCCAGAGTGGCGCGTGGCTGCCGGTGCCAACTACGTCGACGAGCGCTACACCGCGCTCGACAACGTAGTGGTGATGCCGGGCTACACCACCTTCGACGCCGCACTGCTGTACAGCGTGCCGCAGTGGGATGCCGCGCTGCGCCTGAAGAACGCCTTCGACCGTGACTACTATGCCTCGGCGCACGGCTCGGTGGACCTGGTTACGCCAGGGGCACCACGGACGCTGGAAGCCAGCTTCAACTACCGCTTCTGAAGCGCTGCGCGATCCGTGTAGACGCTGTCGCGCAAGCCCAGCGGATCGCGCAACCCCGGTAGTTCATTCAGCGATTGCGCGTCACCCGCCAAACCGTATTCGCCAAATCATCGGCAATGATCAACGCCCCACGGGGGTCCACTGTCACCCCCACCGGCCGTCCACGGGTCTTGCCATCCTCACCTCGGAACCCCGTGGCGAAGTCGATCGGCTCTCCCGCAGGCTTGCCATTGCTGAACGGCACGAAAATCACCTTGTAGCCCACCGGGTCAGGTCGGTTCCAGCTGCCGTGCTCGCCCACGAAGACACCGTCGGAAAACCCATCCCCCATGGCCGGTATCGAGAAGTCGACACCCAGGGCAGCCACATGCGAGCCCAGGCTGTAATCCGGCTTGATCGCCGCTGCCACCTTGCCTGGGTTCTGCGGCCGCACCCGGTCATCCACGTTCTGTCCCCAGTAGCTGTAAGGCCAACCATAGAAGCCGCCCTCACGCACCGATGTGAGGTAATCCGGCACCAGGTCGGGGCCCAGTTCATCCCGCTCGTTGACCACCGTCCACAACTGCCCGGTCTGCGGCTGAATGGTCAATGCCGTCGGATTGCGCAGGCCGGTGGCGTAGGGCCGGTGCGCACCGGTTTCGGCATCGACCTGCCAGACCATGGCCCGATCGATCTCGACCTCCAGGCCGCGCTCGGTGATATTGCTGTTCGAGCCTATGCCCACGTACAGGTAACGACCATCCGGGCTGATGGTCAGCGCCTTGGTCCAGTGGTGGTTGATCTCGGCCGGCAGGTCGGTGACCTTGGTGGGCGAGCCTTCGGCCTGGGTCTGGCCTTCCTTGTAGTCGAAGCGCACCAGCGCATCCTGGTTGGCCACATACAGCTTGCCGTCGGCAAACGCCAAGCCGTAGGGGGCGTTGAGGTTTTCCGCGAACACGGTCTGCACCTCATAGGCGCCATCGCCGTCGGCATCACGCAGCAAGGTCAGGCGGTTGCCGCCCTTTACCTGCGTGTTGCCCTTGGCCTTGATCTGGCTGGCAATCACGTCCTTGGGCTTGAGCTTGGCCGCACTGCCACCCCTGCCCTCGGCTACCAGAATGTCACCATTGGGCAGCACCAGGCTCTGCCGCGGAATCTTCAGGTCAGTGGCAATGGCCGTGACGCTGAAACCCTCCGGCACGGTCGGTTTCTGTTCACCCCAGGCAACCGGCTGCGCAATCTTCATGCTCGGCAGCAAGCCGCGCTGCGGCTTCGGCAGCTTCGGGTCTGGGCCGTGGGCCTGGGTCGGCTCGCCGTCGCCACCACAGGCACCAAGCGCCAGCGTCAGGCTCAACAGGGTCAATGCATGTAAAGGCTTCATGCCGCACCCCCTGAACGCAGATTACTCAAACCGGTCCATGCAGCCGCTACCGCAAGCACGGTTACGATCACCGACAACACCAGTCCCGACGGCATCACTGCCCAAGCATCCTTGGCATGCTCAAACGCATTGACCAGCCCAAGCAGCCAGGTCACCAGCAGCAGCGCGAAGTAAAGCGTTGCGCGCCCGCCCTTGTGCTCGGCGCGGATCAGGTTGGCCAACGCGAAGAGCAGTGCCAGCCCGCAGAACACCAAAGCACCGGCGATCAGCCAGGCGGCGAAGTTACTCCACTGGATTTGATAACTGTTGTAGTAGGCGATATCGCTCAGTAGCGCACCCAGAAACAACGGCACACTGCCGGCCAGCAACAAGGCGTGCAGCGGGCTGGGTGTACAGCGGTAGAAGGTTTGGTCAGATGTGGTCACGGTGCCTCCTTTTCATTCAGTGACCCGGGGCTGATGGGCTTGTACCATCAGTTGAGCGCAGGGTGCGCTTAGCAAAGGAGCCCCTTGACGCCGCGATAGTTCACCGTTTGGCTTGAATGAAATATCCTGCAAGGCATTTGCCGCCAAGCGGACAAGGGGAACACATGCGCAGACAACCGATACGCCCAATCGAGTCCTGGGTGCTGAACACCCTGCTAGCCCTCAGCCTGGCGCTCACCGCTGGCTGCTCCAGCAAACCCCGCTACGCCACACCTACGGTGGGCTCCAACTGCTTCGCCAAAGCCGTCCCCACGACCGGCGAGGGTGGCCTGGCCTGGGGCAATACCCTCAGCATTGCCCGTCAGAAGTCGATGAACAACTGCATACGCTATGCCAGTCGCTCGGGAGGCACACCGAGAACTTGCCAAGTCGTCATGGCCAAGTGCAAAAACTGAATAGATAGAGGACGGTTTAAGTAAGGCAATTCCTACAAACTTAGTTATAACTTCCCACGTTACTAAAGCACGAATAAACCCACATAAAATATTACACTTTCACCCTCGACCAAAAATAATTAATCGAGGCATCCTACTTCGCTTATCGCCCAGCAAATCCATATCCCTGCAACTTAAAATAGCAAGTAAGAAATTTCTTACACAACAATCGTCAGCCAATTATCTTTCAGTCTTTTCTGTACTGGAGCAGGCCACTCTACGCCTAATGTCTGAAAGGGCTGCTCTCTGAGCAAGGAACTCTCATGAGCAATGCCTCCGTCAGCAGTGCCACCTCTGGTCCCGCCTGCAGTGCACGCATCCCCATCCTGCCAGTGCGCTATGCCATCGTGCCGCGCACCGGCGACTCCCCCGCCTACCGCTATGCCGACGCAGGCTTCAACCTCGAACAAGGCTTTGCCCCGCTGCAGCACTCCGCCTATACCCTCCGCGCCCTGCGTCAGGGCTATGTCTACGTGTTCATGAAAGGCCCGCTGGGCGAAAAGCTGGTCATTCATGAGTACGTCGGCGCAGGCCTTTACAAGGAACTGCGCTACCAAGGGCTGGAGAACTACCATCTGCGTGAACGCTACCTCTCCAGCCGCACCCTGGGCTGGGTGTGGGCCGATACCTGCCCCGATACCGCCAAGGAAGTCTGGATCGGCTACAGCCCACACCTGTGGACCAACGCCATGACCGCCCGCATCACCGGCTCGCCTGCCCTGCGCAAACGGCACATGCGCCAGTTGGACATGGCCGAACTGGTGAGCGGCAACCAAGCGCCGTCCACCCAGCCCCATGTGCTGCCGGTCAGCGCCCTGCAAACCTGGGTCGAAGACTTCAAACCGCCCCACCGGCGCATGCCGCTGACCTGGAGCAGCGACCCGATCAGCGAAATCCTGCCCATCGGCAACCTCGTCGCCATGGCGCGGCACTACCCCTACACCCAGCCGAAAGTGCCGGTGGTGGTCGCGCTTGCCGACGCCGAAGGCATGGCTCTGGACCTGAGCCTGTCGGTCTCGGCCTACCAGCATCAACTGCGCGACCTGATGCCCGCCGAGCAACTGGAGCACACCAAACCCGCACAACCGCCCGAGCAGGAGCGCGTGCCGGCGTGCTACCGGTTGGATGCCGAACAACTGAGCGTGCAAAGCCGCGATTTCCACCATCGCAACCTGGTGGCCATGCTGCTGAACAAGACGCTGGAAAGCATGTACCCGGCGGACGCCCCCTCACCGGAACTGGCCGCGTTCCGGCTTGGCCTGGAGCGCCGGGGCCCCGCCCTGTCGCCGGCCGAATCGCAATTTCAGGCGCTCACCCACAAGGACTACTCGCCCCACGGCGCGCGCCTGGTACAGCGCCTCGATGTCGAGAAGTACCGGCGCTTTCTCGCCGAGCGCGATGAGCTGGAACGGCGCATTGCCGCCCTGCGCAACCAAGCCTTGCAAGCCAGCAACGATCACGACGCCTGGCTGGCGACGGCCGAACCCCAACACATCGATAACCCCTACAGCCTGGCCGCCGCCTTGGCCTGTTACGACCGTGACGAAATCACTTCCGCCCGCGGGCTGGAAATATCCTTGGCGTTGCTGATTCAGCCGATGGGCCAGCCGGCCCCTGGCACCGAGGAACAGGATCGACGCTTCAAACGTCTCGAACAGTGGCTCGATCAACACGACAGCCCGCTCTACACCGCCCTGGCACCGTTCAACCCATTCAAGGACAAGGCCGACGCGATCGGCAGTTTGCTCGGCGCCAGCGATAACGTGATCGAAGGCTTGGCCGGCCGCTTTCCGGCCATGGTCGGCATCACCGACCTCACCGCCCAGACGGTCAATACCGTGGTGCTCAAGCGCCTGCGCGGGCAAACCCGCTGGGATGCCAGCCATGGCCTGCGCCAGCAGGTGTTGATGGCGGCGCGTGAAGGGAATGCCGAGAAAGCGCTGGGGCTATTGGCAGCGCGCTACCGGATCACCAGCCAGGTCATCACGGAAAATCCGTTCAGCCAGGAAGTACAGAAGTATTTGAAGAGCGGCATGGCGCAGGTAGAGGAGATGAAAGCGCTGCGCATCTCGGGTAGCCGAAACGTGCTGATCGAGCTGACCACTACCGCGCGGGTGAAACCTAACTTTCTCGGCTTGCTTACCGCGGGCGGTGGCGGTGGTTTTAACGCAGGCATGCTGTGGTTCAACATCTTATCGCTCAAGACGGCCTACAACAGCCTGCAGAAGAGCAATGCACCGGAATACACCTTGGGCTTTGCTTCATCGATTTTCGGGGTGATCGGTGCAGCAGCAGCGACAACGGTCAGCGTTCGGGCAACGCAGAAGGCGGTGATGCTGCGATTAAGCTCGACAGCACCTGGGATGGCGTTTGGTAACGGCGTTATCAGGTTCCTAAGCAGTAACTTGTTTGCGCGTTTAGCCGGATATCCTGCAATAGCATTCACTCTATTTTCAGATTTTTTCAAGGCAGGGCGCCAGAGAGCGAACGGCAATCAAACAGCTGCTGATTACACTTTAGCTGGCGGTTTAAGCATGGCCATTGGTTCCGTTGTAATTCTTGAAGCAGGTCTTGCAGTTGCAGGCGCTACAACGCTAGTACCCTTTGCCGGATGGGCCGCAGCGGCCCTTGTCCTCGTAGGCGTAGCCATCATTGGAGTAGGCCTGTACCTACACGCCAAGGCACATGAGCACCTTCATAGCCCAATTGAGTTGTGGGCAGCACGCAGTATCTTCGGCAATCGTAATAATGATGGAGAGGAGCGTCCCGGCATAACTTTGGATTATGAAAAGAAACTGCCCTCTTTCGACTCGCTACAAGCCGAAATCAAAGCTTGGCACAATCAGCACTACGGGCCAAAACTACTATCCGCCGAGCAAGCCCTATCACTCGGCGTAACTCATGTCGACACTAGGTGGCATCAGAATGATTACTGGTCTCCGCCCAACTGGGCCGCTATCACACATAACGAAGTTTCCACACCTCAACCAACCGCTGAGTTCACAGTGCTGCTACCTGGCTTTGTGCTTGGGGTAAGCGAATGGTCAGGACGCTTAAATGCCCTCCGTGATGACCATGGAAGGGACGTGCTTCCAATTACCCCGACCGGCCACATCGTAGGTGCTGGCTTGGTTCTGCACTTCGAAAACACGCTAGCTAACCAAAAATATGTCTCACTGCATCTAACTTACAGCACCAATCAAGGCCTGGACGAGAACAATGAGATCCTGTCAACTTTTCATCTGGAGCGCTGAGCATGGCGACCATCTGGCTATTCAATCCAACCACAGACTCCGGGCACAAACCTGCTATTGGCGGACAGCTATTAAACTTATCAAGTAACACTTTAACCCTGCGAAACCCCTGGGTAACAGACTCTGTATTTATGGGAAAGATTTACTGCGCAATGATTGTCGCGTCGATTATCTTCTTCTACCCATACCTACTATCCAGCGAAGCATGGGACCCATACACCTTTAGCTATACCTTTATCATCCTCACAGTAATTGGACCTTTCATCTTCCTCCCGTTTTTAGCCTATCGAATATATTTCATAAAACGCTTATCAAGCTTATGCTTCAACCGATCAACTCAGAAAATTTACTATCAGCGGTTGAGTAAGCTATTTGTCTTTGAGTGGAGCAACACGGGCGGAGGCCTTTTCAAACGCACCGAAAACGGCGGCTCATCGTTCAGCACCAGCTACGCCCTCGCCTTCGCCCCTCGCCGGGCAGATGGCAGCCTCCACCAAAAAGACTGCCTCTGGGTCGACAGCAACGAACCCACCGAACCCGGCGTGAAGCACGTCGCCGAAGTCTGGGAATACCTCCGCCATTTCATGGCTCACGGCCCGGACAAACTCCCCCCGCCCGGCGAGCCCAACTGGTGGCACAAGCCGCTGCACGCCATCTGCCTGACCCCAGCCGAAGCCTGGCGCCACTACGCTCCTTGGCGAACCGGTGAGCCCGGTGAAATGCAGGGCAAAAAGAACTGGCAATTGCCGTTCTGGGCCGTGCTGTTCCCCTATAACCTCACCGTCGCCATCTGCTGGTACGGCATCTGCCGCCTGTTCAACGTCCGAGCGGCGCCACCGCCCCCAGAAGCGTTCGAGGAAGCTCCAGCACCTTCAACCCAAAAAAGGCGCGTATGAGCGACGCTTGAGGGCGGCGGTTATCAGGCAAACTTGGCCCGCGCCGCGTGCAGCTTCTTGTAGCTCTCGATCAAGCGCAAGTGGCGATCAAGCCCTTCGAGCTTCATGCTGGTCGGGGTCAGGCCATGGAAGCGCACGCTGCCGTCCACCGAACCCAGCACCGCGTCCATGCGCGCGTTGCCGAACATCCGACGGAAGTTGGCTTCGTAGTCATCCATCTCCAGTTCGTCATCCAACTGCACTTCCAGCACCACGTTCAGCGCCTGGTAGAACAGGCCGCGCTCGACGGTGTTGTCGTTGAACTGCAGGAACGCCTCGACCAGTTCCTTGGCATCCTCGAAGCGCTGTACCGCCAGGCAGATCAGCAGTTTCAGCTCAAGGATGGTCAGTTGGCCCCACACGGTGTTCTCGTCGAACTCCACGCCGATCAGCGTGGTGATGGTGGTGTAGTCATCCACATCGCAGTTGTCCAGGCGCTTGAGCAGCAGCTTCAGTGAGCGGCTGTCGAGGCTGTGCAGGTTGAGGATGTCGGCACGGAACGACAAGGCACGGTTGGTGTTGTCCCAGATCAGGTCCTCGACCGGGTAGATTTCCGAGTAGCCCGGCACCAGGATGCGACAAGCAGTGGCGCCCAGGTTGTCGTACACCGCCATGTACACTTCCTTGCCCAGCGCCTCGAGGATGCCGAACAGCGTCGCGGCCTCCTGTTGGTTGGAGTCCTCGCCGTGGCCGGAGAAGTCCCACTCGACGAACTCGAAGTCGGCCTTGGCGCTGAAGAAGCGCCATGACACCACGCCGCTGGAGTCGATGAAGTGCTCGACGAAGTTGTTCGGCTCGGTCAGCGCGTGGCTTTCGAAGGTCGGTTGCGGCAGGTCGTTCAGGCCTTCGAAGCTGCGGCCCTGCAGCAGCTCGGTGAGGCTACGCTCCAGCGCCACTTCCAGGCTTGGGTGTGCGCCGAACGAGGCAAACACACCGCCCGTGCGCGGGTTCATCAGCGTCACGCACATGACCGGGAACTCGCCACCCAACGACGCATCCTTGACCAGTACCGGGAAGCCCTGCTCTTCCAGCCCCTGAATGCCGGCGACGATCGCCGGGTACTTGGCCAGCACCTCCTGCGGCACGTCCGGCAGGCACAGCTCGCCTTCCAGGATTTCGCGCTTGACGGCGCGCTCGAAGATTTCCGACAGGCACTGCACCTGCGCCTCGGCCAGGGTGTTGCCGGCGCTCATGCCATTGCTGAGGAACAGGTTTTCGATCAGGTTGGACGGGAAGTACACCACTTGCTGGTCGGACTGACGCACGAACGGCAGCGAGCAAATGCCCCGCGCTTTGTTGCCCGAGTTGGTGTCGTACAGGTGCGAACCACGCAATTCGCCGTCAGGGTTGTAGACCTCCAGACAATGCTCGTCGAGGATCTCGGCCGGCAACGCATCGCGCGGGCCCGGTTTGAACCACTGCTCGTTGGGGTAATGCACGAACGGCGCATTGGCCAGGTCTTCGCCCCAGAACTGGTCGTTATAGAAGAAGTTGCAGTTAAGGCGCTCGATGAACTCACCCAGTGCCGAGGCCAGCGCGGCTTCCTTGGTGGCACCCTTGCCGTTGGTGAAGCACATCGGCGACTGCGCGTCGCGCACGTGCAGCGACCAGACGTTGGGCACGATATTGCGCCACGAGGCGATTTCGATCTTCATCCCCAGCCCGGCGAGAATGCCCGACATGTTGGCGATGGTCTGCTCCAGCGGCAGGTCCTTGCCGGGGATGTAGGTGCTGGTGTCCGACACCGGCATCAGCAAGCCCTGGGCGTCGGCATCGAGGTTGTCGACCACTTCGATCACGAACTCGGGGCCGGTCTGCACCACCTTCTTGACAGTGCAGCGGTCGATGGAGCGCAGGATGCCCTGGCGGTCCTTCTCGGAAATATCCTCGGGCAACTCGACCTGGATCTTGAAGATCTGGTTGTAGCGGTTTTCCGGGTCGACGATGTTGTTCTGCGACAGGCGAATGTTTTCGGTGGGGATGTCGCGGGTCTGGCAGTACAGTTTGACGAAGTAAGCCGCGCACAAGGCCGAAGACGCCAGGAAATAGTCGAACGGGCCTGGGGCCGAACCGTCGCCTTTGTAGCGGATCGGTTGATCGGCGATCACCGTGAAGTCGTCGAACTTGGCTTCGAGACGGAGATTGTCGAGAAAATTGACCTTGATTTCCATGCGGATTTACCGTGATTTAAGCGTGCAAAACGAAATTGGCCGGCATTATCCGGGTTTTCACAACGGAAGTCCTGTTTACCTGCCCCACCCCTTCACGCCCTTGCGCATTCCACCGGATTGCTTGCCTGATCCTCTGAACCTCGCCCCGACACCAGACCAGCGGTCATCCCCCTGTGCTAGCGTTTCTTCTCTGGGGAACAACGTATTCCCGCACTGAAAAAAACAACGCGACAGCAACCGATGACTGGCAGGTGAACCATGGAACTACGCATCAACCAGAAGACCTATCAGGTCGAGGCGGACGCCGACACGCCCTTGCTGTGGGTGATCCGCGATGACCTGGGGCTGACCGGCACCAAATACGGCTGCGGCCTGGCCCAGTGCGGCGCCTGTTCGGTGCTGGTGGATGGCAACGTGGTGCGCGCCTGCGTCACCCCGGTGGCAGGCGTGGTCGGCCGCGAGGTCACCACCATCGAGGCGATCGAGGCCGATGCCGTCGGCAAACGCGTGGTCGCCGCCTGGGTCGAGCACCAGGTGGCCCAATGCGGCTACTGCCAGTCTGGCCAGGTGATGGCAGCCACTGCGCTGCTAAAGCACACGCCCAAACCTAGCGATGCGCAGATCGATGCAGCCATGGTCAACCTGTGCCGCTGCGGCACCTACAACGCCATCCATGCCGCCGTGCATGACTTGGCCCAAGGGGAGCAGGCCTGATGAACACGCCCGTCGATACCCTCGCCGAACTGCACAGGTTGCAACTGGGCGAAACGGTCAACCTGTCGCGTCGGCGCTTTCTGGCCAGCACCGCAGTCGGTGCCCTGGTACTGGGCTTCGGCCTGCCCATGGGCTCGGCTCGCGTGCAAGCTGCAGCGGCGGCAACTGCTGAGCGCGGCACCCAGGTGCCGGCGTTTCTGGAAATTCGCCCAGACGGCACGGTACGCCTGCTCAGCCCCTTCATGGAAGGTGGGCAAGGCCCGTTTACCGCCATGGCACAGATCGTCGGTGAAGAACTTGACGTCGACCCGGCTCATTTCGTGGTCGACAGCGCACCACCGGGCGAAGCCTACGTGGTGATGGAAAACGGCATGCGCATTACCGGCGGCAGCATGTCGGTACGCATGAGCTATCCGACCATGCGCCGCCTGGGCGCCCTCGCCCGAGCCATGCTGCTGCAGGCGGGCGCCGAACAGCTGGGCGCGCCGGTCGATGAGCTTTCAACCACGCCGGGTAACGTGGTACATACCACGACTGGCCGCTCCATACCCTACGGAGAACTGGCGGGGCGCGCCATGGACCTGCCCGTGCCCGACCCGGCCAGCGTCAAATTGCGCGACCCCAGCCAGTTTCGCTGGATCGGCAAGCCCGTACGCCGCCTGGATGCTTATGACAAATCCACTGGCAAGGCCCAGTACTGCATCGACATCAAGGTCGACGGCATGCTCCACGCCGCCGTGCAGCATGCGCCACGCTTGGGCATGACCGTGGGCAGCTTGCGCAACGAAGACCAGGTCAAGGCCATGAAAGGCGTGCATTCGGTGCATCAGCTGCCGGGCGCCGTGGCCGTGGTCGCAGAACGCTGGTGGCACGCCAAGCGTGCGGTGGAGGCGCTTCAAGTGGACTGGAAAGAGCCAACTGCCGACAGCAAGGTTCGGCCGATGCCGGCCGACTTTTCCAGCGACGCCTGGCGCGAACACCTCGCCACGGTCAAGGGCCCGGCCCGTGATGAAGAAAATGAAGGTGATGTGGCCAGCGCCCTGAGCAATGCCAAGACCAAGGTCGAGGCCAGCTATCACAATCAATACCTCAACCATGCCCAGCTCGAGCCGCCGTCCGCCCTCGCCCGCTTCAACCCGGACGGCACCCTGGACGTCTGGCTGCCCAACCAGGCCCCGGACATGTTCCGTGACGACATTGCCAAGCGCACCGGCCTGGAGCCTGCACAGATCAACCTGCACTCGCCGCTACTGGGCGGGTTCTTTGGCCGGCATTTCCTGTACGACTCGGCCAACCCTTACCCGCAGGCCATTGCGTTGGCCAAAGCCGTTGGCCGGCCGGTAAAGCTTATCTGGAGCCGCGAAGAAGAGTTCCTGCGTGATGTACTGCGCCCGGTTGCCGTGGTGAAGTTCCGCGCCGGGCTGGATGCCGACGGCATGCCAGTGGCCCTCGAAGCGATAAGCGCCACCGAAGGCCCAACCGAGGCCATCGCAGGCAAACAGGGGGACAAGATCGACCCGACCGCGCTTGAGGGGCTGTCGGGCAAGGCCTACGCCATCGCCAACAAGCGCATCGCCCAGATCTACGTCAAAGGCCCAGCCATGCTCGGCTACTGGCGCTCTGTGGGCAATTCGCTGAACGACTTCTTCTACGAGTCATTCCTCGACGAGCTGGCTGACAAAGGCGGCAAGGACCCGTTCGAACTGCGCCTTCACCTGCTGCGCGACAACCCACGCCTGACCCACCTGCTGAACGCGGTCGCCGACTTGTCCGGTGGCTGGAAGCGTGGGCCGTTCACCGCCGAAGACGGTAGCAAGCGCGCACGCGGTGTGGCCATGGCCTCACCGTTCGGCTCGGAGGCTGCGGTCATTGCCGAGGTGTCCATCGACAACGGCCAGGTCAAGGTACACGACATCTGGCAGGCCATCGACCCGGGCAGCATCGTCAACCCGGCGATCATCGAGCACCAGGTCAATGGCGCCGTCGCCCTTGGCCTGTCGCAGACGCTGGTGGAAGAAGCGGTGTACGTGGACGGCAAGCCGCGCGCGCGCAATTACGACCTGTACCCGATCCTGCCGCCTGCGCGCATGGCCCGGGTGCATGTGCGCATCGTCGAAAGCGGGGCGAAGATGGGCGGCATTGGCGAACCACCGTTGCCGGCCGTGGCCCCGGCGGTGGCCAACGCGGTCGCGCAGCTCACCGGCCAACGCGTACGCAGCTTGCCATTGAGCCGCCATACCTTCAGCTGATCGCACAAGGGACGCCCCATGACCCATCGTTTCGCAAGAACCGCTGGCTGGCTGGCGCTGCCGTGCCTGGTCGCGGCAGGCCTGCTGGCCTGGTATGTCACCCGTGAGCCTGCTTCGCCGTTCGCCGAAGCCCAGGCCCAGGCCCAGGCGCAGGCCACCGAAGCCGACCCGGCGCTGATCAGCCGCGGCGAGTACGTGGCCCGGCTTAGCGACTGCGTGGCCTGCCACAGCCTGCCAGACGGCAAACCGTTTGCCGGCGGGCTGGAGATGGCCACCCCACTGGGGGCAATCCACGCCACCAACATCACTCCCGATCGCGACAAGGGTATCGGCAACTACAGCCTGGCCGACTTCGACCGCGCCGTGCGCCAAGGTGTCGCGCCCGGTGGTCGACGGCTGTACCCGGCGATGCCCTACCCGTCCTATGCCAAGCTCACTGATGACGATGTAAAGGCGCTGTACGCCTTTTTCATGCACAGCGTGCAACCGGTGCAGCAGGCCAACCTGGCCAGCGACATCCCCTGGCCACTGAACCTGCGCTGGCCAATCGCCTTGTGGAACGGGCTGTTCGCTGCCACAACGCCTTACGCCGACAAGGCCGGGCAAGATGCGCAATGGGACCGTGGCGCCTACATCGTCCAGGGGCCTGGCCACTGCGGCAGTTGCCATACACCGCGCGGCCTGGCGTTCAACGAGAAGGCACTGGATGACAGTGGCAAGCCGTTCCTGGCTGGCGCCTTGCTCGACGGCTGGTACGCACCTAGCCTGCGCGCCGACCACAACACCGGGCTGGGGCGCTGGAGCGAGGCTGAGATTGCGCAGTTTCTGAAGACCGGGCGCAACCGGCATGCCGTGGTATTTGGTTCGATGACCGAGGCGTTCAACAACTCCACGCAATTCATGCATGACGATGACCTGGCCGCCATCGCCCACTACCTGAAGTCCCTGCCCGGTGACCCACAGCGTGACGGCGCGCCGTGGCAATACCGGGCCGAATCGGCAGCTGCGCAGCTCGACAGCCCTGGGGCGCATGCCTATGTGACCCGCTGCGCCTCCTGCCACGGCCTGGACGGCAAAGGCCAGGCCGAATGGATGCCGCCGTTGGCCGGGGCAACCTCGGCACTGGCCAGGGAGGATGCCTCGGCCATCAATATCACCCTCAACGGTTCGCAGCGGGTGGTGGCTGCCGGGGTGCCGGATGCCTATCGCATGCCGGCTTTTCGCGAACAGATGAGTGATCAGGAGATTGCCGAAGTGCTGAGCTTCGTGCGTACGGCATGGGGTAACCAGGGTGGCGCGGTGAACGCGCAAGCAGTGGGCAAGCTGCGAGGGCATACCGACCCGGCCAGTAGCAGCCCGATCATCTTGCATATGCGCTGAATCGGACAATTTTTGAACATCTAGGTTAATGGAGCCCCAATGGAAAGCATCGACCTGCTGGTCCTGCGCACTACCCGTGACTGGCTTGCAGCCGGCCACCGCGCCCTGCTCGCCACGGTCGCCCGCACCTGGGGCTCATCCCCGCGCCCGGTCGGCTCGATGATGGCCCTGCGCAGTGACGGTCGAGTGGTCGGCAGTGTTTCCGGGGGCTGCATCGAGGACGACCTCATCCATCGCTACACCCGTGCATACGAAGGCCCCGGCATGCCCGCCAGCCAGCCCCAGGTCGTGCGCTATGGCGTCAGTGCCGACGAGGCCCACCGCTTCGGCCTGCCCTGTGGAGGTACCCTCGAACTGGTGCTGGAGTTCACCCCTTCGCTGGAGCACCTTGAACAACTGCTGGCCTGCCTCGACCGCGCAAGCCTGGTACGCCGTGACCTGAACCTGCGAAGCGGCGAAGCCAGCCTCTGCGCCACGGGCTTGCCTGAACTGTTCAGCTTCGATGGCCAGCGCATGCTCAGCACCCTCGGCCCAGGCTACCGCCTGCTGCTGATCGGTGCCGGCGCACTGGCCGAGTACCTCGCCACCATGGCCCTGTTCAACGGTTTCAGCGTTTCGCTGTGCGACCCGCGCCCGGAGTACACGGCAGGCTGGAATGTTGCCGGGGTCAACTTGCTGCCTGGCATGCCAGACGACGTGGTCCGCGCCTTCGCCGCTGACGTTCGCAGCGCCATCGTCGCCGTCAGCCACGACCCAAAACTGGATGATCTGGCCCTGCTCGAAGCGTTGCACAGCCCGGCGTTCTACATTGGCGCCATCGGTTCGCGGCGCAACAGCCAATTACGCCGTGAACGGCTGATCGAGCACTTCGGTGAGAGCGAAGCTTCGCTGCGGCGCTTGCACGGCCCGATTGGCATCTACATCGGCAGCAAGACCCCAGCGGAAATTGCAGTCAGCGTCATGGCCGAGATCCTCGCGGCGAAGAACAATGTCAGTTTGCCTGGGGCAGTCAACGTCACCCAAGCCAAGGAAGCAGAACGATTGGCACGGTCCCTGTAGAAGCGCGCACCTGCGCGTTACTGCCACCGCTCCAGGTTCTGCTTCAGCAAATGATCGGGCAGCGCTCCGGCAACTATCTTCGCCATTTCCCGCGCCAGCGCCTCACGCAACTGCGGCTGGTTACAGGGCGAATCATGCGAAATCGCCAGGTACAACCCTTCGCTGGACACTGGCGGCTGCAACACCTGCACAGTGGCTGCGATGCCCAAGGTACGCGCCAGCGCCATACCAGGGTACTGCTCGTACACCACGTAATCGCTGCGCTTGTGCATCAGCTTCTCGAACGCCTGCCGGGCGCTGGGCACCGCTTCAAGGGTTAGGTTGGCCCGGGCGTATTCATCGAACTGCTGGCCATGGCTGTTGTTGACCAGAGTGCCGCCCTTATGGCCCTTGAGGTCGGCCCATTGTCGGTAGGCAAAGGCATTGTCCTGGCGCACCCAGACCACGCTGGGGGTATGCAGGAATGGCGGGGCAATGAAGTCCATCTGCAGCCGGCGTGCTTCGGTCAGGAAATACCCGGCCAGCAAATCGATCCGACCGGTGCGCACCTCTTCCTGGGCTCGCGACCACGGCCCGCCGTAAACCACTTCGATATCCAGCCCCAACTGCTTGCCCAAGTACTTGAGCAGGTCAGCATTGGCACCGATCAATTGCTGGGGGTTTTGCGGGTCGCGCCACAAGTACGGCGGGTATTCAGGATTGCCGGTCGCGGTGAGCCGTCGGCATGCATCATCCGCTACCGCAGCCAGGGGCAGCGGCAACAGGCACAACAGTAGCAAGGCGCGGCGAAAGCAACGCTCGATCATCTACGACCCTCGGCACATGTACATCCGGCGACCCGACATGGTGGCCAAAGGCTGCCACCTACTGTGGTCGGCTGCAGCAATCATCTGTGCGTCTTCTAGGCAGTCTGGACCATCAGCGGCCAATAGACGGGCCTTTCATCGGCCAGCAGAAAAACCGCCGGAGGATAGACAATGAGGGCCCGCACAGTTGACTGGAATCCGGCCTTTTCAGGCCCCCTGCCGCCGCATTGCCAGGATCGCCGCGCCAAAACCGATAAAGGTGGTGCCCACCACCCGGCTCACCCAGCGCGACAGCGAAGGTCGGGTCAACACGCCCTTGGCCCGCGCAGCCAGGGCGGCATACAAGCTCAGTGAAGTAAGCGACAAGGCCACGAAAATGCCTGTCAAGGTCAGGAACTGCGGTAATAACGCCGCGCCCTGGTCGATGAACTGCGGGAACAGCGCGGTGAAGAACATGGTCGCCTTGGGGTTGGTCACCGCCGTCAGAAAGGCCGACTTGAACAGTTTCAGCGGCGTAGGCCTTGCCTTGGCTGCACCCTCTGCGGCGCCCTGCTCCAGCATCGGGCTTTTTTTCAACAACTGCCGCACCCCCAGGTAAAACAGGTAGCCTGCCCCCAGGATTTTCACGGCATTGAACAGCACTTCAGAACTGGCCAGCAATGCGCCCAACCCCAACATGGCCGCGGCCGACAGACAGAACAGGCCCGTGCCATTGCCCAGCGACGACCAGATCGCGCTGCGCTGGCCATGGGCCAGGCTATTGTTGATGGCCATCAAGGTGGCAGGGCCAGGGCTGGCGATCGCGATGGCGGCGACCAGGGTAAACGCAAACAGCGAGTGAGAATCCATTTCAGGCTCGACAAACAATCAGGAAAGGTTGCGTGAATGGCACGCAGGCTCAGTCGGCATTCTGCCGCTTGGCCGCCTTCTTGGCGATAGCCTTCATTCGCGTCGCCGCCCGCTGCACAGTGGCCATCTTCTCGGGGCGCTTCATGCCCCGCCACTTGCGGATTTCGTCACGGGTGCGGCCGCAGCTCACGCACAGCTCGCTGTTCAGCTGGCACAAAGAGACGCAAGGGTTGTCGATGTCTTTGGCCATGCCACCACTCAGCCGGGCATTTCCGCCCGAGCACGTTCGGCGGCGCTGTGAAACACCTGGCGTACTTCTTCGGCCTTGGCTTTGCTGACCGACCTGGCAGCCAGCAGCTCATCGACCACACGAATGCACTGGCCCAGGGCGGTGTCCAGTTGTTCAAGGTCGGAGGCGTCAGCGATATCACCCAGATAAGGAGCGATGAGGTACACGTAACGGTCCTGCAGCTTGAGCGCTGCCAGCGCGTCGAGGGCTTTCTGGAACCGATCGGCAGCGGCAGGGCTCATGCTCAATTTATCGAAATGAATCAGGCTCACACGGTCAGTGGCCATTATGACGAATCTCCGTTTCCTGGTACGGCCAGGGCCGCAAGCAGCAGCGCTTCTACGGTGCTCGTATGTGCGGGCCCGGGTAATGCCCATCAGGTTACCAGAAGCCGAGGCAGAAAGGGCCACTGCCCCCAGAACTAAAAGTATTTGCCAAGTCGCGTAATGGACGCCCCAGGGCGCTATGGGGACAGGCGTCGCCTTTTCCGGCGCAGGATAATCGCGCCAGCACTCCACCCCGCCGAAGCCTTCATCGCGCTCGGTAGCCCATACAACAACAAGCCTGCATACGCAGGTAAACCACAAAGGGGCCTCATCATTCATGGCAAAGGAACACATCACCGAAACACTCGATCTTGGCGTGACAGACCCCTCGAAAACCGCAGAAGCCCGCCAGGACCGACATTTCGAGGGCAAACTCGACTGGATCGTCTTTGGCTTCACCAGCCTCCTGGCCATCGCATTCGTGCTCTGGGGCTTCCTCAACCAGGCCAGCCTGGCCAGCAGCGCCTCCAGCGCGCAATCCTGGGTCATTCTCAATTTTGGCTGGTTCTTCGTGCTCACTTCCACCCTGTTCGTGGTGTTCGTGCTGTGGCTGGCCGCCAGCCGCTACGGCAGAATTCCGTTGGGCCGTGATGGCGAACAGCCGGAGTTCCGCACGGTGTCCTGGGTAGCAATGATGTTCAGCGCAGGCATGGGGATCGGCCTGATGTTCTTCGGCGTGGCCGAGCCACTGTCGCACTACGTATCGCCGCCGCCCGGTTCGGCCAGCGGGCAGACCAGCGAAGCGATGCAGGTGGCGATGGCCACCACCCTGTTCCACTGGACCCTGCACCCCTGGGCCATGTACGCCATCGTCGGCCTGGTGATCGCCTACGGCACCTTCCGCCGTGGCCGCTCGCAGTTGATTTCCGCAGCCTTCCGGCCGCTGATCGGCAAGCACGCCAACGGCCCACTCGGCCGCCTGATCGACATGATGGCGATTTTCGCCACGCTGTTCGGCTCGGCCGCCTCGCTGGGCCTGGGTGCGCTGCAGATTGCCGGCGGCCTGGAATACAACGGCTGGATCGAAAGCCCCGGCAAGCTGTTCTACATCTCGATCATTACCCTGCTGACCATTGCCTTCGTCACCTCGGCGGTGTCGGGCATCGGCAAGGGCATCCAGTGGCTTTCCAACACCAACATGGTGCTGGCGCTGGTGCTGGCGGTGTTCGTGTTCATGGTCGGGCCAACCCTGTTGATGCTCAACCTGCTGCCGACATCGCTCGGCATCTACATCAAGATGCTCCCGGAAATGATGGCCCGCACCAACGCCAGTGGCGGCGAGCAGATGAACAACTGGCTGGCCGGCTGGACCGTGTTCTACTGGGCCTGGTGGATTTCCTGGACGCCATTCGTGGGCATGTTCATCGCCCGCATCAGCCGCGGCCGCACCATCCGCCAGTTCGTTACAGGGGTGCTGCTGGTGCCGAGCCTGGTCAGCCTGGTGTGGTTCACCATCTTCGGCGGCGCCGCCATCGACGCCGTGCGCGAAGGTGCCCTCCAATTGGCCAACGGCGCGGTCAACAGCAACCACGCGTTGTACCAACTGCTGGACAGCTACCCGCTGGCCTCGGCGACTTCGGTGCTGGTGATGATCCTGGTAGGCATTTTCTTCGTCTCGGGAGCCGATGCAGCCTCGCTGGTGATGGGCACGCTATCGGAACACGGCACCACCGCGCCATCACGGCGCACGGTAATTTTCTGGGGCGCGCTGACCGGGACGGTGGCGGCGATCATGCTGGCGATTGGCGACCCGCGTGACCCCGGCGAGGCACTGACCGGGCTGCAGAACCTGACCATCGTCGTCGCCTTGCCGTTCGTGATGGTGATGGTACTGCTGTGCCTGGCGCTTTACCGCGACCTGCGCAAGGACCCGATGATGCTGCGTCACCTGCGCGGCAACGAACTGATCGAAAAAGCCGTGCTGTATGGTGCGGTAAAGCATGGTGAGGAGTTTTACATTGTGGTGCAGGAAAAGAAGGCTTCGACAAAGCCGGTAACGGCAGCGAACGAAGTTTCCCAAACCTGACCCTGCAAGGCTGGGCGGTCCCCTGTCGAAACGGCCTTGTGTCACCTAAAGGGGCTGCGAGGCGGGGACTTAAGCAGAACCTGCCTCAACCCTTCAATGCCGCCTCTATCTTGGCCACATCGATCTTGCCCATCTGCATCATGGCCTCGAACGCCCGCTTGGCCGCCGCACGGTCGGGGTGGCCGATGGCTTCGATGAGGACACGTGGGGTAATCTGCCACGAAATCCCCCATTTGTCCTTGCACCAACCACACACGCTGGCCTCGCCACCGTTGCCGACAATGGCATCCCACAAACGGTCGGTCTCGGCTTGGTCCGCGGTGCTGACCTGGAACGAAAACGCCTCGCAGTGCTTGAAGGTCGAACCACCGTTGAGCCCGACGCAAGGAATGCCCATTACCGTGAACTCCACGGTAATCACATCGCCCTGCTTGCCTGAAGGGTAATCGCCGGGTGCCTGGTGCACCGCGACCACCTGGCTATCGGGGAAGGTTCGGGCATAGAAGTTCGCCGCGTCTTCGGCATCGTGGTCATACCACAGGCAGACGGTATTCTTGGCAGTCATGGTCCTGGCTCCCTGAAAGGGTGTGAACCCATGAGTCTAGCTGCAACTTATAGCCCGAAAAAAAAGCGCTCCATGCGGAGCGCCAAAATATTCACCCAAACCAAAGGAGCAACAAGGCTGCCAAGGTGAATTCACAGGATCGACAGCGGGTATTCCACGATCAGCCGTACTTCGTCCAAGTCCGACTCGAAGGCCGTGGCACGGGTGGTGGCCTGGCGCACGCGCAATGACAGGTCCTTGGCTGCGCCGGTCTGCACCACGTACTTGACCTCGATGTCACGTTCCCAGCGCTTCTGGTCGGTCAGTGGGTTGCCGTCGCCGTCGCGGCGCATGTAGGTGGCGTTGGCATTGGAGTAGTCGGCGTCTGTGCCCTTGCCGTAGCGCGTCATGAACGACAGGCCAGGCACGCCATAGGCGGCCATGTTCAGGTCGTAACGCAGCATCCACGAGCGCTCCTTGGGCGAGTTGAAGTCGCTGTACTGGATAGAGTTGTCGAGGAAGATCGAGTCGGACTGGCGCAGGTAGTCGAAGTCATCGTCGCCGTTGTTGCGCTGGTGAGTCAGCGCCAGGGTGTGAGCGCCAAGGCGCACGCCGACCTTGGCGCTCCAGATGTCATTGTCGAAGGCGCCCAGGCGCCGCTGCCCTTCATCAACCGCCTTGTAATAGTTGAAACCGCCAAGCAGGGCCAGCTCATCGCTCAACGGCCAGCTCAGGCTGGTGCCGGCGTAGTACTGGTTCCACACATCCTTGAGCCGGCTGCTGAACAGGCTGACGCTGACATGGTCATTGAGCGTGTAGTCACCACCGCCATAGGCAATCCATGGCGAATCGACCGGGCCGCCGTAGAAGGTCACGAAGTTTTCCCGCAGGTCGCTGGACATTGGCTGGCTCATGGCGTGCAAACGCCCGGCCTGCAAGGTCAGGTCCTTGATGCTGGTGTTCTCCAGGGTCACGCCACGGAAGCTTTCCGGCAGTAGCCGCGAGTCGCCTGCCGCCACCACCGGGTTGGCCGGGAACACATCGCCTACCTTCAGGACCGTGTCGAACAGGCGCACCTTGGCCGCGCCACCTACCTTGGTGTATTCGTCACGGGCCTGGCCATCACGGTCAACGGGCATTACATCGAAAGAGCTACGCCCGCCGTTGCGACCGCCGCCGGTGTCGAGCTTGAGGCCAAGCATGGCGAACGCATCCAGGCCAACACCGACAGTACCCTGGGTGAAGCCCGACTCGAAGCGGGTAATCACAGCGTGAGCCCAGGCTTCCGAGTAGCCATTGTCAGGCTGCTTGTTGGGGTTGTGCGTGGGGGCGGCGGAATCGCGGTTGTCGCGGTTGAAGTAGAAATTGCGGTTGAGCACGCTGAGGGTACTGCCCTCGACAAAGCCTTCAGCGCTTTCTTCTGCGGCCATGGCCTGGTTGCCAACGCTGGCCAGTGCCAGGCAAGCCGCCAGTTTCAGGGGTGATCTGCAGGTCATCCGATGCTCCTTGAACGTCGCATTTGTTGTTATGTCGGCGGGCCGAGATTGACGGCCGGCAGATAACGCCAAGGTGATCGGCGCATTACAATTGCGTCATCGACAAGGCAATGCCCTGGGTCGGGCCTTGCAACATCCTGCAGACATTTCCGACGTCAGGTAGTGAACCTGCTTACAAAAAAACGGTCTTTGGCTGACGGTCAACTCACCGACCGGTTCATCGGCCCAGTCACCGGGCCTACTTTTGTCCTGTTTCAGCGAAGACCCAACATGCCCGATTCCCGCCCAATTGCTTCCGTCCTCCCTGCCCTGCGCGGCGGCCTGATTGCCGCCCTGGTGACCCTTGCCGCACCGGTGCACGCCGAAGAGCCTGCCAGCGATGCACGCTGGGTCAGCGACAGCCTGAGCACCTACGTGCGCAGCGGCCCGACGGATGGCCACCGCATCGTCGGAACGCTCAAGTCCGGGCAAAAACTCACCCTGATCGGCAGCCAGGGCAACTACAGCCAGGTGCGCGGGCAGAACGGCGATGTGGTGTGGATTCTCAGCAACGACCTGCAGGCGGTTCCTGGACAGAACGAACGCCTGCCGATGCTCGATGCCCAGGTCGTGGAACTGACCGGGCAGCTGAAGACCATCGACGACAGCTGGAAAAACCGCGTGCAGGGCATGCAGGAAACGCTCGATTCGCGCAAACAGCTGATCGACGAACTGGAGGCGCGCAACAAGGCGCTGAACGAGCAGCTGGACCAAAGCCAGTCGGAGCTGCGCGATACCCAGGCGCGCCTGGGGGATGAGAACAAGCAGGTGATGATGCGCTACATGGTGTATGGCGGCAGCATTGCTGGTGCGGGTTTGCTGGCGGGGTTGATCCTGCCGGCGCTGACCCGGGGACGCAAGAAGAACGATCGCTGGTTCTGACGGCGGGGCCATCCTGCACGGGCCTCTTCGCGGGTTTACCCGCGAAGAGGCCCGTACGAGCTTATTTGCTACGAGCCTTGTTATAGATGGTCTTGGCTTGGTCCGCAGAGGCCTGACATTGAGCCATGTCACCCTTGCTCTGAGCATCTTTGGCATTTTGCAGATGAACTTTGAAGTCATGGGCCATGCCGCCATGCATCGCCTGACCACTGGCTTTATGGAAATCCTCCAGTTCCTTGATCTTGGCCGCACAGTTGCTTGCTGGGTCTGCGTGTGCGGCAAAAGCGAGGACGGAGGTAATCACCAGCAAGGGTATGCATTTCATGGATTTCATGGAGCGTTCTCCTGGAAAACCGTAAGGTTCGTCGAGGCCTATTCGGCTCGGCGCAGCCAAAAGCATAGTCGGCCCATGCCTGCACCGCACCACGTCAGCTCAGCGGTTGCCCGGCCTCGGCGAACAGGAAATCGATGAACACCCGCACCCGCAATGGCATGTGCCGTGCCTGCGGGTAGATCAACATGAAGGGCCGAGAGGTGCCGCCAAACGCCGTCAGCACCTCGACCAGTTCGCCGCTGACCAATGCGTCTTGCACAGTAAAGCGATAAGCCTGCATCAGCCCGCCGCCGTGGCGCACCAGCGTGGCCGTGGCTAGAAAGTCGCCCAGGCAGGTGAGCGCCCCCTGCGTTTCCACTTCCACCTGACGACCATCCTGGCGAAAGGTCCACGGCGGGCGGCGGCCACTGCTGGGCATTTCAAACTGGATGCACTCGTGGTGCTGCAAGTCGTGTGGCACCTGCGGCATGCCGGCACCGGCCAGGTAGCCCGGGGTGGCCACCACCACCAGCTCGGCATCCTCAAGCCGACGCGCCACCAGCCGTGAGTCGGCCGGTTCGCGGCCACGAATGGCCAGGTCGAAGGGTTCCTCGGCAAAATCGACGTTGCGGTTGCTGACATGCACGTCCACCCGCACCTGCGGGTAGCGCTGGCGAAAGCGCGGCAGCAGCGGCAGTAACCGATGATGGGCATAGGGCGTGGGCGCACTGATGCGCAGTAAGCCACTGGGCTCGATCTGCCCACCCGTTACCTGGCGTTCGGCTTCGACCAGTTGCCCTAGCGCCTGTCGGCATTGCAGGTAATAGGCATGGCCCGCTGCGGACAGGCGCATTTGCCGCGTGGTACGGACGAACAACCGTGCCCCCAGGCGCTCCTCCAGACGCGCCACGTTGCGGCTGACCGCCGCCGGCGTGACGCCGGCCAGTGCGGCTGCGGCAGTGAAGCTGCCACTGTCGGCGGCCAGGCAGAACAGCTCAAGGCTACCCAGTTGCAAGTCATCGAAATGGCGGGGCATGGCGGCTCAATTAATTACATGGTGTATCGATTGAAATGCCTCGCGCCTTATTTTTCAAGCATCGGTAGCCAATTACAGTGAGTCCATATCGAGCCGATGGCTCAATTCACTGGAGACCAAGCACATGAACAAGCCACGTACCGTCATCATCACTGGGGCCTCCAGCGGCCTGGGTTTTGCCCTGGCCGAGGCCTTCCTGGAACGCGGCGACAACGTCGTCGGCAATGCCCGCAGCGAGGCACGCCTGGAGCAGGCCGCCGCTCGCCTCGGCAACGCTTCGCGGTTTATTGGCGTAGCGGGTGACATCGCCGAACCGGCCACGGCGCAACGCTTGTTCGCCAAGGCCGCTCACACCTTTGGCGGTGTGGACATCCTGATCAACAACGCCGGCATTTTCATTGCCAAACGGTTTGCCGAATACACTGCAATGGATGTGGACGCGTTGGTCGGCACCAACCTCAAAGGCTTTTTCTACCCAGCCCAGGAAGCAGCGCGGATCATGACCCAGCAAGGGCATGGGCAGATCATCGCCATCACGGCCTCCATCGCCCTGCAGCCGGATACCCGCGTACCAGCCCTGCTGCCGGTGTTGGTAAAAGGCGGCCTGAACCAGGCGGTCAAAGGCCTGGCGCTGGAACTGGCGGCCAGCGGCGTGCAGGTGAATGCCGTGGCGCCGGGGATCATCGAGACCCCCCTGCATGGCGACAATGTTCAGGGGATGGGCGCACTGTCGCCAAGCGGCCGCACCGGTTCGCCCCAGGACGTGGTGGACGCGGTGTTGTACCTGGCCGATTCACGCTTCGTCAGCGGCGTCATCCTGCCGGTGGATGGCGGCAGTACCGCCGGCACATGGCATTGACCCGAGGAGCAAGCAACCATGCCTTATGTCCATATTCGCGTAACCGATGAAGGGGTGAGCGCTGAGCACAAGCGCCAGTTGATCGAACAGACGACCCGTATGCTGCAGGAGGTGCTGGGGAAGCCGCCTGCCAGTACCTTTGTGGTGATCGAGGAGGTGCCAACCGATAACTGGGGTGTCGGTGGCGAGACCGTGACCGCAGTCCGGGCGCGAGAGCGGCGTTGAGGCCTGGGGCCGCCGAGCGGCCCCTATTGCCGTAACCGCTCCAACGCTTGCAGCACATACCCCGTGGCCCGCTCTGCCTGCCCCGCCCGGCAAGCAATGCCCAACTGCCGCCACAACCCCGGCCGCAATGGCCGGCGAGCAATACGCCGGTCCAGCTCGGCCGCCTCCCCCTCCTGCGGCAACAGCGTCGCCCCGTAGCCGGCGCCGACCAGGCTCTTGATCGCATCGTTGTAGTTCAGCTCGATGCGCGGCGTGGGGTACAACCCCGCTGTCGCGAACCATTCCCCGGTCACCCGTGACAGCTGGGTAGTGCTGTCGTTGAGAATCAATGCCCGCTGCGCCAACCAGCCCGGCGTGATCCTGGCCGGTGGCTGCCAGTCGGCCGGCACATAGGCAAGAATCGGGTCGCGCCGCCAGGGGGTGACCATCAGCCCTTTGCCGGCCACCTGCGGCAAGGCCACCAGGCCGATATCCAGCGTGCCTTCACGCAGGCGCGTGAGCGAGGCCTGTGAGGTCAGCACCTGTACCTGCACGTCGATCCCGGGGTGCTCCATGCGCAGCCGCGCCAAGGCTTGTGGCAGCAAATGGGCGATGGCGCCGGTAGAAGCACCCAGGCGCACCCGCCCAGTCAACCCCTCGACCTGCCGGCGTACTTCGTCCAGCGCCAGGTCGGCGTCCGCCAACAGGCGGCGGGCACGTAGCAGCAGTGTTTCGCCGATGGCCGTGGGCCGCACCTGACCACGGGTGCGGGTAAGCAACGGGGCCCCCACTCGCGCCTCCAGTTCAGCCACGTGCAGGCTGATGGTGGGCGGCGCCAGGTTGAGCTGGCGGGCGGCCTCGGCAAATGAACCCAGGTCGGTGATGACCACCAACGTGCGGAGGCGGTCGAGGCTGATTTCGCGCATGGTCGGATCAATTCAGAAAAAATGAACATGTCGATCATCATATTCAAATTTTCATTAGCAAAGCCACAGGCGAGCATAGGCCATCCTTCCCCAACCGGACCCCGACCATGCACACCCCTGTTGTCTTCATCGATGGCGACCAAGGCACCACCGGCCTGCAAATTCATGCCCGCCTGCAGGGCCGTGGCGACCTGCGCCTGCTGACCCTGCCCGAGGCCGAGCGCAAAGACCCGCAACGCCGCCGCGAGGCGATCAACAGCGCCGACATCGCGCTGCTGTGCCTGCCCGACGATGCTGCACGTGAGGCCGTGGCAGCAATCAGCAACCCACACGTGCGGGTGATCGACGCCAGCTCCGCGCACCGCATCACGCCAGGCTGGGTGTATGGCCTGCCGGAACTTGACGAGCAACAAGCCGAGCGTATCGCGAACAGCAAGCGGGTCAGCAACCCAGGTTGCTACCCCACGGGGGCCATCGCCTTGCTACGGCCGCTGGTCAAGGCTGGCCTGTTGCCTGCAGATTACCCACTGAACATCCATGCCATCTCCGGCTACTCCGGCGGCGGGCGCACTGCGGTGGAGCGGCATGAACAACCCGGCGCGGGCAAAGCCCCGGCCTTGCAGTTGTATGGCCTGGAACTGGCGCACAAGCACGTGCCGGAAATCCAGCAGCATGCCGGGCTGTCGGCGCGGCCGATGTTCATGCCCGGTTACGGCGCCTACCGCCAAGGTATCGTGCTGAGCATTCCACTGCAGCTGCGCCTGTTGCCTGGGCAGGTCAACGCCGAACAGTTGCAGGCCTGCCTGGAGCAGCATTACCAGGGTGCCCGCCACGTCCAGATGATGCCCTTGCACCAGCACGGCGCTGCGGCAAACCTCGACCCCGAGGCATTGAACGACAGCAACAACCTGCGCCTGGCGCTGTACGCCAACCCCGAGCATGGCCAGGTCCTGCTCACCGCCGTGTTCGACAACCTGGGCAAAGGCGCCTCGGGTGCTGCGGTGCAAAACCTCGACCTGATGCTCGGTGCATTACAGGCACAAGGCTGATACGGCAAAACCGGTTAGACTGTACAACCCGCGCCAACACAGCGCGGGCTGTAATCTCACCCGCCGGAGCCTGCCCCCCGATGTTCATCCTGAGCCGCCTCGACAGCGTGCCGCCCGAATCTTTCCAGAACCAGATCCGCGAGCTGGTAATCCACAATGTCGGCGAACTGAGCAGTGTCGCCATCACTGCCGACAACCCGCTGTACCCGCTATACCAGTACGGCGTCGGCATGGAAGTGCACCAGTACCTGCAAGCACTGGACGGCAACCGTGGCCTGGCCGTTGCGCTCACCCTGGCGCTGGATGCCGAAGCACCGGACCAGTTGCTGGGCTTTGCCCTGTCTCTGCCAGCCGAGGACGACCAGCAGGCCTGTGCACTGGCATTCCTGGCCGTGCGCCCCAGCCACCGCCGCCAGGGCATCGCCCGCGCCTTGCTGGACGACTTGCGAGCTCGCCATGCCTGTGTAGAACTGAATGCCTTCGCCAGCCAGGTGCCGTGGTTCGAGGCCATGGGTATGCAGGCGGTGGCCGCCAATGGTCCGCAAGTGCTGATGAGTAGCACCGGGCAAGCCAGCGGCGCATTGATAGGGCGATTGGACATTGCGCCGATTTATCAGACGGCTGAAGTGCTGCAGATTCATACCTACCTGCTTAACCAGCAGGGTGAGGATGCGATGATCGAAGCGGAGCAGATGCGCGATGAGCGGCTGGATGAATTGGCCGCTCAAGCCCAGGAATGTGTGCGGCAGCGCAAAACCGTGCATTGAGCGTAGGGCTTCATCGCGGGCATGCCCGCGAGAAGCCCCATTGCCCCGTCAACCGTGTACCCAGCGTCGATGCAGCCCACGCGCCAGGGCATCCAGCACAAACCCCAGCACGCCAATCAGCAGCACCATCGCCATCAGCTCGGAGTACGCCAGCCGGTCGCGGGTATCGAGAATGAAATACCCAAGCCCCGCACTCACGCCCAGCATTTCGCACGGTACCAGCACGATCCACAGAATACCGATGGCCAGACGCACCCCGGTCAGCACATGGCCGATCACCCCCGGCACGATCACCTTGCACAAGGTCTCCCAACGCGTGGCGCTCAAGCTGCGGCTCAGTTGCAGCCAGCGTGGGTCCAGTTGCCGTACCCCTGCCGCGGTGTTCAGCAAGATCGGCCACAACGCGGCAAACGCCAGCAGGAAGTAGATCGGCTGGTCACCCACGCCCATCAGCATCACCACCACCGGCATCCACGACAATGGCGAGATCATGCGCAAAAACTGGAACGCCGGCGTGGTCGCCGCCTCCAGGTGCCGGTAGCTGCCAACCAGCAAGCCCAACGGTACCCCTATCAGCAGCGCCAGCAGCAGCCCGACCAGGATACGCTTGAGGCTGACCCAGATATGCCCGTAGACCTCGCCCTGCCCCAACAGCTCGACCAGACTGGCCAAGGTAGCCGCCGGTGAAAAGCGCGCCGACAGGCCGTCGGCCTGGCCGAACATGGCAACACCGGCCCACCACAACAGCAACAAGGCCAACAACCCGGCCAGCCCAAGGCCGGCATGTACGACATGGGTGCGCATCAGACCGCGAACTCCTCGCTACGCTCGAAGTTGTCGGCAATGCCGAACACCGACGGGCCGCCGACTGCAGCGATGGCATTGCGCACGAAGCGATCGTCGACCAGGTCGCGGGCGGTCTGCGCCGGGTCCAGCCCGGCCAGGAAGCCGTTGTCGCCTTCGATCAGGGTGGTTTTCAGGCGCTTGACCAGCTCTTCGGTGTAGCTCGGGAACGGGTATGGCTGGAAGTCGATGCGTTTTTCGTCCCACTGCTGATGGCGAATGGCGCCACTGGCAATATAGCCTGCACGGTCCTCGGCGGCAGGCGCCAGAACCTTGGCCAACACCGCAGGCTCGTGCGGGGTGTACTTGTTGGGGCCGGCCTTGGACAGCAAGGCCGCGGCCTCGGCGCGGTGGTCGCGGGTCCAGTGCTGGGCCTTGACGATGGCGTTGACCACCTTCTGCGACCACTCTGGACGGTTGTTCAGGTCGTGTTCGTGCATGAACACCACGCAGCAGGCGTGATTGCGCCACACATCGCCGGTAAAGCGCTGCACGCGGCCAACCTTGAGGTTTTCGGCCAGGGCATTGAACGGCTCGGCAACGATGTAGCCGGCGATGCGCTTGCTGGCCAGCGCCGGTGGCATGTCGGACGGCGGCAGCACCAGCAGGTTGACTTCGTTGGCAGCTAGCTGCGCATTGGCCGGCTTCGACACCGGCGACAGACCATTGTCGTTGAGCATCTGCTGCAGTACCACGTTGTGGATCGAATACCAGAACGGAATCGCCACGGTCTTGCCACCGAGCTGTTTCATGTCGGTGATATCGGGCGCCACGGTCAGCCCCGAACCGCCCACATGGTTCCAGGCCACCACTTTGGCCGGCACTTTGCTGCCATAGCGCGCCCATACGGTCATCGGCGACAACAGGTGGATGACGTTGACCTGGCCCGAGATGAACGCCTCGATCACCTGCGCCCAACTGCGCAGCAGCACCGGGCGCTCGGCCTTGATGCCTTCGGCCTCGAACAGCCCGTTGTTATGCGCCACCAGCAGTGGCGTGGCGTCGGTGATCGGCAGATAGCCGATGCGCACCGGTGCGTCCGGCTCGGCGGCGGCGCGGGCCTGCAAGCTCGACAGCAACGGCAGCGCACCGGCGGCGGTAAGCATGGCTCCGAGTTTGAGAAAATCACGACGCGAAGAAGTGGAACAGCAGTCATCCATGCACATGGACAGCCTCCGAGGGCAACGGGGTTGAGGTAGGTTCGACTGTGCGGCTTGCCCGCCGAAGGGTTTTGAGAATTTCGATGCGCAAGGCGCCCAGTTCTTCGATCCGCTGCGCGCGCGGTTGCGCCAGGTCGATGTGCCATTGGCCGAGGATGTGCGCTGGGTGGTTGCCCAGTAGCAGAACCCGGTCGGACAGCAGCAGGGCTTCGTCGATATCGTGGGTAATCAGCACCGCCGCCGTGTTGTGGGTAGCGATCAGTTGCAGCAGCAGTTGCTGCATGTCGGCCCGGGTCACTTCGTCCAGCGCGCCGAACGGCTCGTCGAGCAGCAGTACTTCAGGCTGGCGGGCCAGACAGCGGGCCAGCGCGGTACGCTGGGCCATGCCGCCAGACAGCTGCGCCGGGTACTGGCCACGGGCATGCTCAAGGCCGACAGCGGCAATCGCATGATCGATGCGTGCACGCCGCTCGGCAGCAGCCAGTTTGGGCTGGCGGGCGAAGTCCAGGCCAAAGGCAACGTTCTTCTCCAGGCTAAGCCAAGGCAGCAGGCTCGGGTCCTGAAAAGCCACCGCCAGACGCGGGTGCGGCCCCTGCAGCGGCTGACCGTGCAGGCTCACGCGACCGCCACGGGGCTGCTGCAAGCCTGCCAGCACCCGCAGCAGGCTCGACTTGCCGACGCCGCTGGGGCCAAGGATGCTCACGACTTCGCCCGGCGCCAGCTGCAGGTCGAACTGCGCCAGCACTTCCTGCCAGCCACCTTCGCGTGGGTAGCCCAGGCTGATGTCACGGGCCTCGAGCAACACTGCGCTCATGCGGCGCCCGCCTGGCGTTGCAGTTCGGCGCGCAGTTGCACCAAGCTGGGAGTGACGATCGGCACGAAGGCCGACTCACGCCAGCGACGGGCAAAGCCTTCGCCATACTCGCTGAGATAAGCCTTGCCACCACTGGCCTGCAACTCCAACTGCACGGCGTCGGCGGCACATTCAGCCAAGGTGATGCGCAGCTTGAACAAGGCCGCTGGGTGTTGCTGGAAGCGGCCTTCGAGCAGGCCCTGCTTGAGCTCGCTGACGGTATTTTCCAGGCGCTCGCTGAGCACCTGACGGGCTTCGTCGAGGAACGAGGTGCGCCCATGCAAGTGCGCCAGAACCTCTTCCAACGCCCGTCGCGCCAGGCCGATGGCCATGCCGCACTGCAGCGCCAGGAACGCCGGGCGTACCCGTGGCAAGAATTCGCGGGCATTTTCATGCAGCAGCCAATCACGCGCCAGCGGCACCTGGTGAAACGCCAGTGCTGCCGTGTTGCTCGACTGCAGCCCCATCAGTTGCAGGTCGTCAGAGCGCTCCAGGCCCTGGGCATTGGAAGGAATCGCCAGTACGAACGGCGCGCCACCGGCTTCATCTTCGATGGCCGCCGCCACCACGAAGCCGCTCTTGCGCAGGTTGGTCACCCAATGCAGGCGCCCTTCCAGCTGCCAGCCATCGGCTGCCGGGCGGCCACGCACCTGCAGCGCTTCGATGCCGGACAGAAACTTCATGGCGTTGGACAGCCCGGTGGCACCGGCCAGTTCGCCCGTCAACAAGCCCGGCAGCAGGCGCTCGCGCAGGGCGTGGTTGGGGCTGTGCAACAGGTATTCGATGAAGGCGCGCTGGCCCCAGCAGACGAACGCCGCCGCCAACGATCGGCTGGCAATAGCGGCGATTGCCTCGACAGCGTCGGTCACCCGCCCGCCCGTGCCACCCTGCGCCGGGTCGACACCTATGCGCAGCAACTGCGACTCGGCAATCTGCGCCAGCACCTGTTGCGGTTCGCACAGGCCCCGGTCGATGGCCTCGGCATTGGCATCCAGCCATTGTCGAAATGCACAATCTTGCATGGTCTTGCTCCTTTTGGAACGCCGGGGCCGCTTGGCGGCCCATTCGCGGCACAAGGCCGCTCCTACAGCGACCGCGTCTGGGTCGCTATCACACGTGGGCTATGCAGTTGGCTGCCAGCGGTACTTGCCAAGCTCGTCGTTGAGCGGGGTCTGGGCGAAAACATTAGCAAAGTTGCACAGGGTTGCGAGACTTACGCCAAGAATCACTTCCAGGGCGTTGCCTTCACTGAAGCCAGCTTCACGGAAGGCCTGGTAGGTGGCTTCGCCGACGTTGCCGCGGGTAGCGATCACTTCACGGGCGAAGGCAGCCAGGGTTTCGTATCGGGCATCGGGCAGTTCACCACGGGCACGCAGGGCATCCACTACCTCCTGCGGCAGCTTGGCCTTGTTCAGCGCCACAGCCGTATGGCCAGCCACGCAGAAATCACAACCATGCACAGTGGCGGCAATCAACTGCACCACTTCGCGCTCGGCCAGGCTCAAGTCGGATTTACCATTGAGTGCCGAGACGGTCACGTAGGTTTCCAGCGCCGCCGGGGCGTTGGCCAGCACGCCGAGCAGGTTGGGGATGAAGCCAGAATTCTTCTGGGCGTTTTCGAGAAATGGACGCGCCGCTTCCGGGGCGCTCTGCAGGGTGTGTAAAGTAATGCGCGAGGACATGGAGTGGTCTCCTTTGATGGGGGTCACTACAGTCTGTTGGTTATAAGAATTACCCTCCATATTCATCAGTCGCCTTTCCTTGCTCCTGAGTCTTTGCATTAGATGATTTCGTCCAGCCACCTTGTCGATTGGTTATTAGAAAGCCTGGAGCTCGATGCCAGCCTGTTTCATGTGGGCCGCTACTGTGGCGGCTGGCATGCCAGCACCCAGGGCATGGGCCGCGCCAGCTTCCACCTGGTGGTGCAGGGGCACTGCTGGTTGCACATCGATGGCCAACCGCAACCGGTGCGGCTGGAAAAAGGCGACGCGGTGTTCCTGTTGCGCGACCTGGCCTATCGCTTGTCCAGCGACCAGGACCCGGTAGACGCCTGCGCCCAACCGCGCCAGGCCATGCAGGCGCTGGACAGCGAGGCCAGCGACGGCGTTGGGCTGGTCTGCGGCTTCTTCCATTTTCAGTCGGGCCTGACTTCGCTGATTGTCGAGGGCCTGGCTGACTGGATCTTGCTGCGCGCCGAAGACCCCGCTGGCAGCGCAGCGCGGGCGCTGTTCGGGCTGATTCTGGAAGAATGCCGGCGTGCCGCAGGCCCGTCGCAGGTATTGCTTGAGCGGCTGACGCACCTGTTGTTCCTGTACGTGCTGCGCCAGCAGGTAAATGCCGAGCAGTCACTGGGCGGGCTGATCGCCCTCGCCCGCCAGCCGGCATTTGCCGGGCTGCTGGAACAGTTGGTCGCGCAACCGGGGCAAGCCTGGACGCTGGAGAGCATGGCCGCCTGCACCGGTTTGTCGCGGTCGGCGTTTTTCAAGCGGTTCAGCGAACTGGCCGGGCAGTCGCCGGGGCAAGTACTGTTGGCGCTGCGCATGCGCCATGCCAGCCAGTTGCTGCGGGCAGGAAATACTGTTGAACAAGTGGGTGCGCAGGTGGGGTATCAGTCGGTGGCAGCGTTTACCCGCGCGTTTGCCAAAGCGGTGGGGGTGCAGCCGGGGGCGTACCGGCGCCAGCATGAAGGGCGCTGAAAGCGTTACTGCTGTAGCGGCCCATTCAGACTTGGCTGACCGGTATGTCCCCGCCTCCTTTACCTTCCCGCCGCTCACCCATCCAGCTATTGACCTGTTGAGCGAACTCGGCCGGGGCCTTGCGCCCGAACCGTCGCGCCAAGTCCAGTATGGTCTGTTGCGCCAAGGCCTCTTCCATACGCTTCTGTGCCCCCAGCATCACCGCATGAATCGCACAGGTGCCTTCAGTCGCCCACCCCGGTGCAGCACCGTCGAACAGCGTGCAGCGTTCGCGGATTTCGCGACAGTCGAAGATCTTCTTCGGCCCATCGATGGCATTGACGATGTCCAGCACGGTGATTTCGTCCGAAGGCCGGGCCAGGCGGAAGCCGCCGCGCACACCTTCGGTGGCAACCACCAGCTTGGCGCGTGCCAGCTTGGTGAAGACCTTGGCCAGGTACTCCTGGGGCACACCTTGCAACTCCGCCAGATCGCGCACGCTGGACTCGCGCGAATCACCACGCTCGTCCACCAGGAACAACAGGCAATGGATGCCGTATTCGACGCCAGCACTGTAAAGCGACATTTCAATCTCCGACCAACTTTGTCGCAAATAATACGCGGGTAACGCCAGCACCGCAAAGCGGTCCTCTGCCTTGAAGTGCTGGAGCGCCAACCGCATCGCGCTGCAAAAGGCTGGCGTCTACCCGCGCAAAGCCTTCACTTCGCCTTTCTTGCCGTCCGTCTCGCGCAGGTATTCCTGCAGCGAGTCATCCATCGCCTGCATCCAGCGGGTATGGTGGGGCACTGCTTTGGTGCCGGTAAGCACCGAGCGGTACGATTTGTCCCGGTAGCCCATGATGTCGTGCTTCTTGTCCTGCTTCCATTGCAGGAAGATGCGGTTGACCGCATCGATATCGAAGCGTGGGTAATCGGTCTGCTCGATCAGGTGCTTGATGTATCGGCCCTGGAACTCGTACATCGAAGCTGTGGTTTCCAGCCCCTCTTCGTCCTCGCGCCAGCGCTGGCTGTCGGCTTGCATGCCGGCCCTGGACGGTAGCTTGATGCGGCCCATCATGTAGTCACGGGCAAACCATGCCTGTGCGTCGAACAGGTTGAAGCTGTACCAGAGGTCTTGCATGCCCAGGTACAGCAACTGCGGGTTCTGCTCCCATACCACACCCTGATACAGGCCCGCAGGCCACAGGCGGTTGTTGGTCTTGAGGGTCAGCTCATCCGGCAGAAACGGGAAGTGATGCTGGTAGCCCGTGCACAGGATGATCGCATCCACGCGCTTGCTCGAGCCATCGGCGAAAAACGCCAGGTCGTTTTCGACCCGTACCAGTTGCGGGCGCTCTTCCCACCCCTTGGGCCATTTGTAGCCCATCGGCTGGGTACGGTAGGCCGTGGTGATCGAACGCGCGCCGTACTTGTAGCACTGCGAACCGATGTCTTCGGCGGAGTAGCTGCTGCCGACAATGAGCAGATCCTGCCCCTTGAATTCCACCGCTTCGCGAAAATCGTGGGCGTGCAGGATACGCCCGGTGAAACGCTCGAAGCCTTCGAACTCCGGCACGTGTGGCGTGGAGAAGTGCCCACTGGCCACCACCACGAAATCGAACACCTGCTCGATACCGACCCCTGCGCTGTAGTCATGGGCGCTTACGGTGAACTCGCGCGTGCGCTCATTGAAACTGACGTTCTTCACCACTGTATTGAAGCGAATGTAATCGCGCACCCCGGCCTTCTTCACGCGGCCCTGAATGTAGTCCCACAGCACCTCGCGCGGTGGGTACGAGGAAATCGGCCGCCCGAAGTGTTCATCGAAGCTGTAGTCGGCGAACTCCAGGCACTCCTTGGGGCCGTTGGACCACAAGTAGCGGTACATGCTGCCGTGCACCGGCTCGCCATGCTGGTCGAGACCGGTGCGCCAGGTGTAGTTCCACATACCGCCCCAGTCGGCTTGTTTCTCGAAGCAGACGATTTCCGGCATGGGTGCGCCCTGGGCATGGGCAGACTGGAACGCACGCAGTTGTGCAAGGCCGGACGGGCCGGCACCGATGATTGCTACACGAAGAGTCATAGTGATTCCTGAACAGTTGAACGCTGAAAAAATGCAAAGGCTCCCCAACCCCGAACGGCAAAAAGCCGGGGGTAACGGAGTTCAGGCGTTACGGTGCAGGCGGAGGGACGGGGCGTTTGCGCATCTGGTGGAGCAGGATGTTGGCGGGAGGAATCGACAACACGTGAAACAGGCTTGAAAGCGGGGAAAGGATCATGGGGGTGGGCCCGTATCCATCAGCGCAGGGCGCAAAATGGGGGCCTGAGGGGCGCAAGATACGTGTGTTCTCGTACATGGGGGCTGCAATGGCCTCTTTTCTTTGTGGTTTCCTTTTTATCTATAACGGATGGGGCTGGGTATATCAAGGTTTGTGGCCCTGCTGTGCCACACCCGCAATCACCCCTGCCGAGCATTCGGCAGGGGCGACTGCGGTTTGGAAACGCTTGCACAAACAAACTACGACCACTATAGTCGGAGTTATTGAAGCAACACGACTCACGGGGCGAATCCCCCTTTTCCAGCGGAGCACAGCATGAAATCGAACATCCTCATCATCGGTGCCGGCTTTGCCGGTGTCTGGAGCGCCCTGAGCGCAGCACGCCTGCTCGACCAGGCGCAACGCGACGACCTGAGCATCAGCGTGCTGGCCCCGCAAGCGGAACTGCGCATTCGCCCGCGCTTTTACGAGGCCAACGCGCACACCTTGAAAGCCCCCGTGGGTGAACTGTTCGAGGCCGTTGGCGTGCGCTTCATTACCGGTAACGCCGAAGCCATCGACGCCGATGCACGCAACGTCAGCTACACCGACAGCCACGGCCAGCGCCAGCAGATCAGCTACGACCGCCTAATCCTTGCCGCTGGCAGCCAGGTTGCACGCCCAGCAGTCCCAGGCCTTGCCGAACATACCTTCGACGTCGACCAGATGGAGTCGGCCGTGCGCCTGGAGCAACACCTGGCGGGCCTGGCCGCCCTGCCCGCTTCGCCTGCACGCAATACCGTGGTGGTCTGCGGTGGTGGCTTCACCGGTATCGAAACGGCCACCGAAATGCCTGCGCGGCTGCGCGCCATCCTCGGTAACGATGTACGGGTGCTGCTGGTAGACCGTGGTGTCAGTGTCGGCGCGGCGCTGGGCGCGGGCATCAAGCCATCGATCGTTGCGGCCTCGCAGTTGGCCGGCGTCGAATGGCTGACCGGCACCTCGGTGGTGGCCGTGGATGCAGGCGGGGTCACCCTCGACAACGGCGACTACATCGCCAGCAACACCGTGATCTGGACCGTCGGCGTCAAGGCCAGCCCGCTGACCGCACAGGTTGCCGGCGAGCGCGACAACTTCGGCCGGCTCAAGGTCGACGATCACCTCAAGGTGATTGGCCAGCAGCACATCTATGCCACCGGGGATACCGCCTGGGCTGCCGTGGATGAAATCGGTAACCACGCGCTGATGACCTGCCAGCACGCCATCCCCATGGGCCGCCACAGTGGCAACAACGCCATGGCCGACCTGCTTGGGGTGACGCCCGTGGTGTACCGCCAGCCCAAGTACGTTACCTGCCTGGACCTGGGTGAATGGGGCGCGGCATACAGCGAAGGCTGGGAGCGCGAATTGAAACTGCAGGGCCAAGAAGGCAAGGACCTCAAGCGCCAGATCAACTCGGTGTGGATCTACCCGCCGGCAGCTGACCGCGCCCTGGCCCTGGCCGCCGCCGACCCGATGATCGCGATCGTTTGACGGCAAAAACCTGACAAAGCCGTCAAAATACGACGGTTTTGTCAATTATTTCGTTACATTGAATGACTGTTCAACAATGATGGCCATATGGCATCATTCAAATCAAAAAGTATGCAAGAGGGTGAGGCACACAACACAATCCGCAGCGCATCAAGAGCCTGGCGCCTTACCGGTGTTCCGGCTTTTCCGTCCAAGCTCCTGAGGCCTGCACGCCACCGTCAAGGAGCATTCCATGCAGTTACGGAATATGAAGATCGGCATTCGCGCTGCCAGCGTATTCGCCCTGTTGGGCATCCTGGTCCTGTTCATGGGCCTTATCGCACTCTACGAAACCCGCCAGATGGACACGGCTACCGACGAGATCCGGGTCACCTGGATGCCCGCCGTGGTGGCGTTGGGTGACATCAGCAGCAACCTCGGGCGCGCTCGCGCCGTCACCCTGCGCGCCGCGCTGGACGACAACCCCGACGAACGCACACGCAACCTGCAGCTGCTCGATGGCATCAATGCCGAGCTCAAGGATGGGTTGAAAGCCTACGCCGATACCATCATCGCGGCCGACGACCGTGCCCTGTTCAACACGTTCAACGACGCCTACCAGCAGTATTTCGACCTGCAAGTGAGGGTGCTGCAGGACATTGCTGCTGGCCGCATGAGCGAGGCCAAGCAGCAGATCGGCGGCCCACTCACGCAGCGCGCCGACGGCATGATGAAGGCCTTGACCGCGTTGATCGCCTACAACAGCAAGGGTGCCGAAGATGCCTCGCAGCGCAGCAGCGATGTGGCCGACGAGGCATTCACTGCCATCATCGTCTCGTTGCTGGTGATCATGCTTGCGCTCGCCGCCATTGCCACCGTGCTTACCCGCAGTATCGTTGTGCCGCTGGCCGATGCCGTGGCTGTCGCCGAGCGTGTGGCCACCGGCGACCTCACCCGGGAAATCCGCGTGATCGGCCAGGACGAGCCAGCCTTGCTGCTGCGCGCCTTGGGCCGTATGCAAGACAGCCTTCGCGACACCTTGCGCAAGATCGCGGCTTCGTCGGACCAACTGGCCTCGGCCTCGGAAGAGCTGCACACGGTCACTGAGGACACCAGCCGTGGCCTGCACCAGCAGAGCGCAGAAATCGACCAGGCGGCGACGGCCGTCAACCAGATGACTGCAGCGGTCGAGGAAGTGGCGAACAATGCGGTCAGCACCGCCGACGCCTCGAAAGGCGCCGACCAGACTACCCGCGACGGTCGCGACCGGGTCAACCAGGCACTGGCGTCCATCCAGCACCTGGTGGCTGACGTGACCGGTACCTCGGCCGAGATCGAACAGCTGGCCACCAATGCCAACGAAATCAGCCGCGTGCTGGATGTGATTGGTGCAATTGCCGGGCAGACCAACTTGCTGGCGTTGAACGCCGCCATCGAAGCGGCTCGCGCTGGCGAGGCAGGCCGTGGCTTTGCCGTGGTGGCCGACGAGGTCCGCGCCCTCGCCCACCGCACCCAGCAGTCGACGGCAGAGATCGAGCAGATGATTGCCGGTATCCAGAACGGTACCGAACGCGCGGTGACGGCGATGCACAGCAGCCAGGGGCGTGCCACCGGCACATTGGAGGTGGCGCAAGGCGCCGGGCAGGCGTTGGAAGTGATTGCCGAGGCGATTGCGTCGATCAACCAGCGCAACCTGGTGATTGCCAGTGCCTCGGAGGAGCAGGCGCAGGTGGCGCGGGAGGTGGACCGTAACCTGGTGAACATTCGCGACCTGGCGATGCAGACGTCGGCAGGGGCGAACCAGACCAGTGCGGCGGCACAGGATTTGTCGCGGTTGGCGGTGGATCTGAACGGCATGGTGGCGCAGTTCAAGGTCTGATCTGAAACCGCCGGGGCCGCGTTGCGGCCCCGGTTACAGCAACGACGCTCTATCAGTCATTGACACTCACAACCCGCCCCGCCTTCTCGCCAGCCTTGCCCCGAGTCGCCAGGCAGTAATACAGCGGTACCGTGACAATCAGCCCGAACAGCCAGGACAAGTCCGCCCCTTCGACGATGTTGGAATACGGCCCCACATACAACGACGTATTGGCAAACGGCAACTGCACCAGGATGCCGCAAGCATAGGCAATGATCGCGTGGTGGTTGAAGCGGCCATAGATGCCACCGTCTGCACTGAAGATCGAGGCGATGTCGTACTGCCCCTTCTTGATCAGGTAGAAGTCGATCAGGTTGATCGAAGCCCACGGCACCAGCACCAGCAGCAGCGCCAGGATCAGGCCGATGAAGTGGCCGATGAAGTCCGCAGAAGCGTTCAGAGCAACCATCGCGCAGCCAACCAGAATCACCGACGCCAGGATCACCCGCACCTTGATGCTCGGCGTCCACTCGGCCATGAAGGTCTGGATCGCCGTGACGATCGACAGCACCGCGCCATACAGGTTAAGGGCGTTGTGGCTGATGATGTTGAGCAGGAACAGCACCATCAGGACCGGGCCCAGCCAGCCGGTGGCCTGCTTCACCGCGTCCATCGCGTCGGTACCTTGCGGCACGCACAGCACTGCCACCGCACCAAAGCTGAAGCACAGGATGGTGCCCAGGGTGGCGCCGAAATAGGTAGCCCAGAACGGCCTGGCAATACCCACTTCACGCGGCAGGTAGCGCGAGTAGTCGGAGGTGTAAGGCGAGAAACTGATCTGCCAGATGGTGCCCAGCGACACGGTGGCGATGAAACCGGACAGGTTGAACGCGCCGCGGCTGAAGAAGTCGGCCGGCAGGTCCTGGATGAACATCATGATGAAACCGGCCAGCAAGGCCGAACCCATCACCCAGGTACCGATACGGTTGAGGATGTGGATGAAGCGGTAACCGATCACACCAATGGCGGTGGCGCTCAGGGCGCCGATCACAATGGCGCCGGGCATCGGCACGCTCGGGGCGATACCGTGGATGGTCTTGCCTGCCAGGACAATGTTGGAAATAAAGAAGCCTACATAGATCAGCGCGGTGAAGAACACGATCAGCAGCGCGCCGTATCGGCCAAACTGGCCACGGCTCTGCACCATCTGTGGAATGCCCAGCTGCGGTCCCTGCGCAGAGGCCAGGGCGATGACCACGCCCCCAACCAGATGGCCCAGCACGATGGCGATCAACCCCCACAGCAGGTTCAGGTGGAACACCTGGACCACCATGGCGCCGGTGACGATGGGCAGTGGCGCAATGTTGGTGCTGAACCAGAGGGTGAACAGGTCGCGCGCCTTCCCGTGGCGCTCGGCAGGTGGAACGTAATCGACCGTGTGATTCTCGACAAACTGGTGTTGCGATGACGGTTGGGACATGGTTTTCAGCTCGAAAGGTCGTTTTTATCTTTGTAAGGAAACCGCATCTAGGCGGCCTCTCAGCTGCGGACCATATTATGGTATTCCAAACTTTTGACAACACTGATCCGCAGTAAAAAACGCCCGCTGATCCGCTTGCAAAAGCCCTGCGACAAACCACCTCACCGCTCAAGACCACGATATACGTGGCCTTGAGCCGTTCATCGTGAAAAACCAGGGCTGAAAATTCCGCTTGCAAAATAGGTATTACGGTATACCATCAGACACATCAACGATAAAAACCGCGGACCACCGCAGCCTTTTAGAGGTACTTCCGATGATCGACGCAACCGTCTACAAGAACGTCCTGGGCTCCTTCCCATCCGGCGTTACCGTCATCACCACCCTGGACGACGACGGCTCGGTCGTCGGCCTGACCGCCAGCGCCTTCTCTTCCCTGTCGATGGACCCGCCGCTGGTGCTGTTCTGCCCCAACTACACCTCCGACTCCTACCCGGTACTGATCAAGCAGAAGCGCTTCGCCATTCACCTGCTGTCCGGTGAACAGCAAGCCGAAGCCTATGCGTTCGCCAAGAAGGGCAAGGACAAGGCCAGCGGCATCGAGTGGACCCTGAGCGAACTGGGCAACCCGGTCCTGGCCGGCGCCACCGCAGTCATCGAATGTGAACTGTGGCGTGAGTATGAAGGTGGCGACCACGCCATCATGGTCGGCAAGGTGCACAACCTGATTGTCCCTGCGCAAGCGCCACGGCCGATGGTGTACTGCCGCGGCAAGATGGCCAGCCTGCCGGCCTTTGCCTGAAGCCTATTCTGAATCGACACCCCTGGCGCCTCCCCTGCCCGGCGCCAGACCCTTTCAAGCGTTGAGGAAAGCCCCATGAAATTTTCGTTGTTCGTGCACATGGAACGTTGGGATGAACAGGTCAGCCACCGCCAGCTGTTCGAAGACCTGACCGAACTGACCCTGATGGCCGAAAACGGCGGTTTCAGCACCGTGTGGATCGGCGAACACCACGCCATGGAGTACACCATTTCGCCAAGCCCGATGCCGCTGCTGGCCTACCTGGCCGCACGTACCGACAAGATCCGCCTGGGCGCCGGCACCATTATCGCGCCGTTCTGGAACCCGATCCGCGTTGCCGGTGAATGCGCCCTGCTGGACGTGATCAGCAACGGCCGCATGGAAGTGGGCCTGGCCCGTGGCGCCTACCAGTTCGAGTTCGACCGCATGGCCAATGGCATGCCGGCCACCGACGGCGGCAAGGCGCTGCGTGAGATGGTGCCTGTGGTACGCAAGCTGTGGGAAGGCGACTACGCCCATGACGGCGAAGTCTACAAGTTCCCCACCTCCACCAGCGTGCCGAAACCATTCAACGCGACGCCGCCGATGTGGATTGCCGCCCGCGACCCCGACTCGCATAACTTCGCAGTGGCAAACGGCTGCAACGTCATGGTCACCCCACTGATGAAGGGTGACGAAGAAGTCCTGGACCTGAAGAACAAGTTCCAGGCCGCCCTGGACAACAACCCGAACGTACCGCGCCCACAACTGATGGTGCTGCGCCACACCCACGTGCACAGCCCAGCCGAACCGGAAGGCTGGAAGGTCGGTGCCCAGGCCATCTCGCGCTTCTACCGGACCTTCGACGCCTGGTTCGGCAACAAGACCACCCCGGTCAACGGCTTCCTCGAGCCAAGCCCGGAATCGAAGTTTGCCGAAGTGCCGGCGTTTCAGCTGGAGAACATCCGCAAGAACACCATGATCGGCACCCCGGAAGAAATCATCGCGCGCATCAAGTACTACCAGGAACTCGGCGTCGACGAGTTCAGCTTCTGGTGCGACAACAGCCTGCCCCACGCCGAGAAGAAAAAGTCGCTGGAGCTGTTCATCAAGGAAGTGGTGCCGGCGTTCGCCTGAATTCCCTTTGCCTGAATCATTGCGGGACGCGCCCGCTCCCGTGGGCCCCTTCGGCCTGCGTGAGCGGGCTTTTTTTTGAAACCTGCACTGGCCTCTTCGCGGGTAAACCCGCTCCCACAGGAATACGCGGTCCCTTGTGGGAGCGGGTTTACCCGCGAAGAGGCCAGTGCAGACACCACAAAAATCAAGGCATCAGGCCACCTTTCGTCCCCCGGCAAGAGAAATTTCCTGACACCTCTTGCACAACAAATATTATGGTATACCATCAGACAACAAGAGCTGATAACCCTCACCAGGAGCCACCCATGAGTTTCGAAATCCGCAAGATCGTCACCTACTCCGAAGAGACCCGCATCGAAGGCGGCAAGGCCACCGACAAACCGGTGACCATGGTCGGCCTGGCCGTGGTGATCAAGAACCCGTGGGCGGGTCGTGGTTTTGTAGAAGATCTGAAGCCGGAAATCCGTGCCAACTGCTCCGAGCTGGGCGCACTGATGGTCGAGCGCCTGACTGCCGCCATCGGCGGTGCCGACAAGATCGAAGCCTACGGTAAAGCCGCCGTGGTCGGCGCCGACGGCGAAATCGAACACGCCTCTGCCGTGATCCACACCCTGCGCTTCGGCAACCATTACCGCGAAGCGGTACAGGCCAAGAGCTACCTGAGCTTCACCAACAAGCGCGGCGGCCCAGGCACTTCGATCCAGATCCCGATGATGCAGAAGGACGACGAAGGCCTGCGTTCGCACTACATCACCCTTGAAATGCAGATCGAAGACGCCCCGCGTGCCGATGAAATCGTCGTGGTCCTGGGCGCTGCCGACGGCGGTCGTCTGCACCCGCGCATTGGCAACCGCTACATCGACCTGGAAGAACTGGCTGCCGAAAAAGCCAACGCTCAATAACAACAACCAAGACGGGCCGGGGCGTGGCGTGCTTACCCGCCGCGCCCGACCTTCAAGGAGCGCCCTCCATGATTCAGCCTGTCGCTGAACGCACACCTGCCGGCACCAGCTACCTGGCTGTCGGCCAGGGCCAACCCGTGGTTCTGATCCACGGCGTGGGCCTGAACAAGGAAATGTGGGGCGGTCAGTTCGTTGGCTTGGCCAACGACTACCGCGTCATCGCCTACGACATGCTCGGCCACGGTCAAAGCCGCGTACCGGCCGCCGACACACCGCTGGAAGGCTATGCCGACCAGCTCGCCGAACTGCTTGACCACCTGCAAATTGCCCAGGCCACCGTGATCGGCTTCTCCATGGGCGGCCTGGTTGCCCGAGCATTTGCCCTTAACCACCCGCAGCGCCTGACTGCCCTGGTGGTGCTCAACAGCGTGTTCAACCGCACCCCGGAGCAAAGCGCTGGCGTGATTGCCCGCGCGGCCCAGGCGGCGGAGCTGGGCCCCGATGCCAACGTCGATGCAGCCCTGGACCGCTGGTTCAGCCGTGAATACAAGGCAGCCAACCCGGCGCAGGTCGCCGCCATTCGCCAGGTACTGGCGAGCAACGACCCGCAGGGCTACCACACCACTTATTCGCTGTTCGCCACCCAGGACATGTATCGCGCCAATGACCTGGGCAGCATCCAGGTGCCGACGCTGATCGCCACCGGCGAACTCGACGCTGGCTCCACCCCGGCCATGACCCGCCAGCTCGCCGCCAGCATTCCAGGCGCACACAGTGTGGTCCTCGCCGAGCAACGGCATATGATGCCGGTGGAAGCACCCCGTGAAGTCAACAAGATGCTGCTGGACTTCCTTGCGCAAGCCCGCACCCTCACCGAATCCGCCAAGGGGATTGTTGCATGACCCTCGTTCGTTTCCAGATGTGCATCGACGGCCAATGGCGCGATGCCCAGAGCGGCAAGACCTTCGACAGCCTCAACCCGGCCACCGCCCA